>WBZM01000251.1_pt1 | contig 85374 bp, 70 predicted proteins | sample 5204271 | NCBI WGS metagenome assembly WBZM01 (sample SAMN12344346, study PRJNA552823) | activated sludge metagenome | biome: Activated sludge suspended growth; feature: Nitrification reactor; material: Wastewater; isolation source: activated sludge from nitrification reactor of wastewater...
ATACCCGGCTGCCGTCATGTGCACCCGGATCTGATGCGTGCGTCCGCTCTCCAGCGCACACTCGATCAGCGAGCAGTCGACGAAGCGCTCGAGCACCCGGTAGTGCGTACGCGCCGCCTTGCCCGTGCTGACCACCGCCATGCGTGTACGCTGCGTGGGATGGCGGCCGATCGGTGCGTCAACGGTAGCGGACGCTTCGACCCGCCCGCGTGCCACCGCCTGATAATGCCGCCGCACGCTGCGCGCCTGCAACTGCCGGACGAGATCGGTCTGCGCTTCAAGCGTCCTGGCGACGACCAGCAGGCCGCTGGTGTCCTTGTCGAGGCGATGGACGATGCCCGCCCGCGGCAGCCGGCCGAGTTCCGGCCAACGATGCAGCAGCGCATTGAGCAGGGTGCCGCTCCAGTTGCCGTTACCCGGATGCACCACCAGGCCGGCCGGCTTGTCGATCACCAACAGGCTCTCGTCCTCATGGACTACCTGCAGAGGGATGTCCTCGGGCGCAGACGATTCGGCGCGTTCGTCCGCTGCCTCTGCCAGTTCGATCGTCTCGCCAGCCCAGAGCCGCTGCCGTGGTTCGAGCACGGTCGTGCCACCGACGGCCACCCTGCCGGCGCGGATCCACCCCTGCAAGCGACTGCGCGAATGCTGCGCCAGCAGCCGCGCCAGAATCTGGTCGAGCCGCTGACCGCCACACTCGGCCGGGACGTTCAGGGCTGTCCGGGGGTTTGCGCTATAATCGCCCGGCCCCACGCGCGGCTCCGGCGCTCCGGTAGCGGCCTTCTTCTTCTCTGGGTTCTTCATCATGCGTAGTTTAGCGATTATCGCATCCCTCTTTCTCGCTTCGTTGCTCGCCGGCTGCGGACTCTTTCCGGAAAGCAAGGACGAAACGATCGGCTGGTCAGCCAACAAGCTCTACAGCGAAGCCAAGGAGGCGCTCAACGAAGGCGCGTATGCACGTGCCGTCAAGTACTTCGAAAAACTTGAATCACGCTATCCCTATGGCCGCTACGCACAGCAGGCGCAGATCGACATTGCCTATGCCTACTGGAAGGACCAGGAACCGGCATCGGCGATTGCCGCCTGTGACCGTTTCATCAAGCTGCATCCAAACCATCCGAACGTCGACTACGTCTACTACCTGAAGGGCCTGATCAACTTCAACGAAGACCTCGGAATGCTCGGCATCGTCAGCAACCAGGACATGACCGAACGCGACCCGAAGGGCGCACGCGAGTCCTTCGACGCATTCCGCGAGTTGGTCACCCGCTTCCCGGACAGCAAGTACACGCCGGACGCGATCCTGCGCATGAAGTACCTGGTCAATGCCCTCGCCTCGCTCGAACTGCATGTCGCGCGCTACTACATGAAACGCGCCGCCTATCTCGCCGCCGCCAATCGCGCCCAGTATGCGGTCCTCAACTACCCCAACGCACCCGCCACCGAAGAAGCGCTTTTCATCATGGTCAAGGCCTACGACGCCCTTGGCCTGACCGATCTGCGTGACGACGCCGAGCGCATCATGCGCCGCAACTTCCCGAACAGCGCCTACTACGTGCGCGGCCTCGAGCGCAAGGAGCCGTGGTGGAAACTCTGGTAGCAGGCAGACGGACACCGGAGATCGCTCAGCCCGACTGCTTGATCGCCAGCACCGCCTGATTGCGCAGGGTTCGCAGCAGCGAGAGTTCCTGTCCGGAAATGAGAATCTCCCCGGGCGGCGCCCGGTCGGCGTAGATCATCGCCACCGGGCTGCGCTTGATGCACAGAGGCAGGACGACGAAGGTCTCGGCAGCCACCGCCTTGCGAAACCAGTCCGGGATGCGCGCCGCGATCTTCGGATCGTTGGTGTCACTGATCAGGATGTCGACGCCATTGACCAGCGCGGCATGGAAGATGTCGGGCGAGAAGACGAGCGAGAAGCGAAAGCGCTTTGCCACCTCCAGCGCATCGGGACCGAAACCAAAGCGACCGAGCATCGAATTGCTGCGCTGGTCCCGCACGCACAGGATCACCCGCCGGAAACCCATGGCGCGGTACATCGTCTCGAGGGTGATGCGCAGGACGTCGTTGAGCCGGAAATCGCTGACCAGGGCGTTGCTCACGTCCTGGATGCCGGCGAGCAGGGTGGCTGTCCGCGCACCGCCGTCGTTGCTGCCGGCGATGCCGGCAAAAACCGCCTCCGCCGCCTCGGGAGCCTGGTCGGCCACTGGCGGCACGGCGGCAAGCTCAGGCAGGGCGCTGTCGCCCAGCCCGTCGTCAGCCTGCGGCGGAGCGACCAGGCTGGCCTGCGACGCGCCCCAGGCCTTGAGCTGGCGACCGACACGCGTCTGCTGCAGGTTCAGTCGAATGCTGCGCGCGAACTCCGCCACCTGTTCGAGCGACCGGTCGACGGCCTGCCGCAGGTCCTGCTCGTCGACCGCAATGGCTTCGGCGAAGCGGCCGGCGATGCGCCGCAGTTCCTTCGGCTGCTGCTCCCTGGGGTTCTCTGCGATGACCCCGCACAACTCGTTCGACAGCGCTGCCAGGACACGGAAGCGGTCTTCGGTGCCGAGAGGACGCCGAACGCTGCCTGCCGGGAGGCGCCGCATGCTGTTGACGATCTGCCGCGGGAAACCCCAGGTCTGGGCGATGGCCATTCCCAGATCGGCGAAGGAGATGCCGAGCACCTGCTGCGCCGCGGCGTCTTCGGCGCAGTTCCTCTGCAGCAGGACACGACGGATCTCGGCGCTCTCTTCCGGAAAGTAATACTGGCTCAGCAAGCGCCCGAGATTGTGGAACATCGCGCAGATGAACGCCTCCTCGCCCTCCGAGCGGCCGGCAACCTTGCTGCCGATGTCGCGCGCCAGCACACCGGCGAGATTGGCGCGCAGGAACTCGTCCTTGAGTTGGTCGGCATTCTCCTTGTTCTGCAGGTGCTCGAGAAGCAGCACGGTGATCGCCATGCTGCGTACGGCATCGAGTCCAAGAACGACGACGGCGCGCGAGACGGTGCTGATGTTGCCGCCACCCGCCTGCTGGTAGTACGCGGAGTTGACCATGCGCAGGATCTTGTTGGTCAACGAAAAGTCCTTCAGGATCGTGTTGGCGAGCTGCGACACGCTCTGGTTTTCGGCGGTGGCGATCCGGTTGATCGCACTCACCGACTCCGAAAGCGCCGGAAAGTCGCTCTTGTGGCGCATGCGCCGCAACAGGAAGTCGATCGTGCTCTGACGCGCGTCGCTGGCTTCGCCAATGGGCGACGGATGCAGATGCTCATCGAGCGCCTCGCGCATCTGCGCGGCGGATTCGTAGCGATTGGCCGGATCGCGTTCGAGGGCCCGGTGCACCAGGTGCACGAGGCGCTCGTCGAGCAGGCCGATCGTCTCCGCGGGCAAGCGGATATCCTCGCCGACGAGCCGTCGCATCACCTGCTGCACGTCACTGCCGGCCAGCGCGCGGCGGCCGACGAGCAACTCGTAGAGGACCAGGCCCGCGGCGAAGATGTCCGAGCGCTCGCTGCTGCGGCGCTCGGCAATGTACTCCGGCGCCATGTAAGCCGGCGTCCCCGTCAGTTGGCCGCCGTCGGTCGACCGCGCCTCGGCACGCGCCGCGATGCCGAAATCCATCACCCGCACCACGGCATCGTCGTCGATCAGGATGTTGCTCGGCTTCAGGTCGCGATGAATGATGCCGGCCGCGTGGGCATGGGCCACCGCATCGAGGATCGCCAGCATGATCGGCAGCGCGCGCGCCGGCGGCAAGGCACCGGTGATCTGCAGGTGCTCGGCGAGGTTCCTGCCCGGGACGAGCTGGAAAACCAGATACAGGTCGCCCTGCTCTTCCGCCGCCTCGAAGATCGGCACGATGTTCGGATGCCGCAACTGGCTGACCATCCGCGCCTCGGCCAGCAACTGGCTGTTCTGCTGTGCGTCCGGACGGGCAAAATGCAGCGTCTTGATCGCCACCTGCCGCTGCAGATGGGGGTCGCGCGCCAGATAGACGACGCTCTGCGCACCGCGGCCGAGTTCGCGAATGATCTCGAAACGGCCGACTTTCCTGCTCAAGCGCCTCCCTCCGGCGGATCGTCATCCGTCACCTGCGCGAGATCAGCGAGCCGCTGCTGCGCTTCGCCGACTGGCAGCGCCTCGACGTCCTTCAGCTTGCGCTCGATCTGCCGTGTCCGCACGCCAGCCGACTCGATGCTCCTGCTCGCCTGCTCGAGCTTGCGGCGCGTCGCCTCGAGAACCTCGCCAAATCTGCCGAACTCCGTTTTCACCGCACCCAGGACCGCCCACACCTCCGACGAACGACGCTCGATCGCCAACGTGCGGAAGCCCATCTGCAGGCTGTTGAGCAGCGCCGCCAGCGTCGTCGGTCCGGCGACACAGACGCGCAGCTCCCGCTGCAGTCCATCGGCAAGACCGGGCCGCCGCAGGACCTCGGCGTAGAGACCTTCGGTCGGCAAGTAGAGAATGGCGAAGTCGGTGGTGTGCGGTGGCTCGATGTACTTCTCGCGAATCTTTCGCGCCTCTTCCCGCAAGCGGCCCTCGAGCGCCCGCATCGCCAGCTCGAGCGCCGCCGCGTCGCTCCGTTCCTGCGCATCGACCAGGCGCTGGTAGTCCTCGAGCGGAAACTTGGCGTCGATCGGCAGCCATACCGGCCGCTGCTCGTCGGCCCCCGGCAGACGGATGGCGAATTCGACGCGATCGTTGCAGTTGGGTCGCGTCGCCACGTTGCGCGCATACTGGTCGGCGGTCAGCAGCTGGTCGAGAAGCGCATCGAGCTGCACCTCGCCCCAAGTGCCACGAGTCTTGACGTTGCTCAGGACGCGCTTCAGATCACCGACGCCGGTGGCCAGTGTCTGCATCTCGCCAAGCCCGCGGTGCACCTGCTCGAGTCGCTCGCTGACCAGCCGGAATGAGTCTCCCAGGCGCTGCTCGAGCGTGGCGTGCAGCTTTTCGTCCACGGTCTGGCGGATTTCTTCGAGCTTGCGCGCGTTGTCGGTCTGCAGCAGCGACAGGCGTGCCTCGAGTGCCAGGCGCAGGCTTTCGAAGCGCTGCTCGTTGCTGTTGGTCAGCCGCGACAGCTGCTGCGCGAACGATTCGAGCTGCTGCGCCTGCAGTTCGCCGAGCCGCCCGAGTTCGCCGGCAAGCGCCTGCGACAGTCGGCCAAGCGCCAGCGCCTGCTCCTCGCGATCGCCACGCGCAGCCGCCACGGCCTCCTGCCGTCCACGCGCGAGTTCATCGCGCAGTTCACGCTCGAGTTGCGCGATCGAGCGCTGCACCTCGCGCAGGCCGGCATCGAGTGTCTGGCGGGCGTGCGCGGCACGGACGAGGACGGCGACCTGCAGCAGGAGAAGCGCAATGCCGATGGCCAGCAAGGCCTGCGGGATGCCTTCGCTCATCTGCCGGTCGGACGTGGAACGCCGCGCCTACTTGAGCGACAACGCGACCCGGCTCTCGCGCGCCTGGGCAGCGACATCGGCCTTGCCGTCGGATGCGACGAGCTTCACCGGCAACAGGAACAGCCGCTCGGCCGGCACCTCACGCGCCAGCAGGCGATCGAGTACGGCCTTCGCGCGGCGGTCGGCGAGATCGCGCAGTTCCTCCTCATCGGCCACGGTATTGGCCAGGATCAGTTTCTCCATCTCGTCGACCGGCAAACCCTTGACCATGCCGATGAGGTTGCGTGGCTTGGGAAACTTCTCGGCTCGATAGACGCGTTCAAGGAGCACCGGATACTCCTTGGCGTCGACCTCGACGCTCTCCAGCGAGCCGCTTTCAATGCCCTTCTTCGTCAGGTCCTCGCGTTTCAGCGCGCGTACCTTGCTCTGCAGACGATCGCGCTTCAATCCCTCGGGGTCGCTCTGCAGATCGGCGCGCCCCTCGATCTCGAGCTTCAGGGCTGGCCGGTCGATCAGCGCCTTGCCGAGCGTGTCGAGGCGCTTCTCTGCCTCGGCCGTCAACCTTGCCTCGCCGACTGCGAAGTCGATCGTCGACAGCTCCTCGCCACCGCCGAAGATCGACCCAAGCAGTGCGAATGGCGAGGTCACCGCCTTCATGAGGACATTGACGATGACACGCACGATGAGACCACCGATGCTGAACTGCGGATCATCGAGCGAACCCGAAATCGGCAGGTTGATGTCGATCTCGCCGTTGCGGTTCTTCAGCAGGGCGACCGCGAGCGTCACCGGCAGCTTGGTCGCATCCGGGCTGGCAACCGGCTCGCCGAAGGTGAGCTGATCGAGAAACACCCGGTTCTCGGCCGTGAGCTGCCGGTTCTCGATCCTGTACTTGACGAAGAGCGACATCTTGCCTTTCTCGATCGCGTAGCCGGCATACTTGCCGGAGTACGGCGACAGCGAGGTCATCTCGATCCCCTTGACGTCCGCCTGCAGATCGAGGCGTGGGTCTGGCGACAACGGATTGAGCTGGCCGCTGACGGTCAGCGGTGCGATGTTGTCGTAACTGCCGCGCAGGTCGAGCTTCGCCGAACTGTCGGCCGCCGACGACAGACCGCTGATCGTGCCGCCGATCTTCCTCAGGTGAGCCGAGTAATTGGGCTTGATGAAGTTGTCGCTGAAGCGGACATCACCGCCCTGCAGCGTGATCCTCGCGATGTTGATCGGCATGCGCGGCTTCTTCGCTGCCCCGCCAACCGGCGCCACCGCCTTGCCCTCGCCGGCAACCACCGGCGGCGCGGCCGGCACCGCCGCCGGCTGCGCTGGTCCGTCCTGGCGAACGATCTGCAGCAGGTTCAGTTTGCCCTCGCGGCTGATGATCACGCGGGCGAAGAAATCACTCAACGCCACCTCGCCGACCGCCAGCGAAGCGGGCTGCAGGCGCAGGTCGATCGTGCCGAGATGGAGCGACTTCCATTTCACGAGGTCGGCCGAGTTGATCTTGTCGACGGCCTGGAAGTCGCCGACCGTCAGCTCGCCGCTGAAACCGCCGGCAAGCGCAGCCGGGTCGAGCCGGCCGCTGCCCGTCTGGCGAAGTTGCAGTGCCCCGTCAGCGCTCAGCAGACCGCGCGTGAGCTCGACGTTGAGGTGCTCGGTGACGTAGGGCTGCAGCGGCAGGAGTTCGAGAGTCCGCACGGCCAGCTTGAGGTCGGCGTCGAGCGGCAGCGCCCGGACACTGCCGGCGAGCTCGACCTCGCCCTTGCGATTGAGCCGGAAACTGGTTTTCAGCGTGGCGGTGCTGCCGGCCACCGTGGACAGATTCTCGCCGTCGAAACGCAGGCCCTCGACCGTGTGCGCGACCGGCGGCGACACCGCTGCGTCCTCGAAACGCAGACCGATCTCCTCGGCGTGGTTCCTGGCGATGGTGATCTCCCAGACAGCACCCGGATCCTTCTGGGCAGCCGCGGCAGCGCGCAGGGCAGGCGGCGGCACGAAATCGATGCTGCCATCGGTGGCGCGACGCAGCAGCAACTGCGTTCCGCGCGACGTCAGCTGATCGATGAGGACCCGCCGTTTGGCGAGATCGAGCTGTCCACCGGTCACCGAGAGTGTGCCCCCCTTGATCCAGGGTTCTCCCTGAAAACGCATCGCGAGTTCGAACTTCGCTGGCGAAGCGCCCTTGCCGTCGACATCGCGGATGCCGAGATCAAGGCCTTCGATGCTGGCGTTGAAGGGCTTGCCGTGCGATTCGTCGAGCCAGCGCAGCGCACCGCCACTGACCCTGCCTTCGCCCAGCGACCAGCTCACCGGCGCCGCCGGCTGTTCCGCCGCGGTCACGGTTGCCGCTGCCGGCGGCGAACGCGCGGCAAGTTCCTGATTGAAGAAGTCGATCCAGTTGATCGTCCCCTGCGGGCTGACGCGCGCATGGATCTCGGGTGCCTCCAGAGCCACCCGTTCGATGGCGAAGACGCGCTGCAGCGGATCGATCCTGGACAGCACCACGTGCAACTGCTTCAACGACAGCAGCGGAGCGCCGGCGGTGTCCTTGACCGAGAGATCCCTCAGCGTGGCACTTCCCGACAGGCTGAGCGACGGATGATCATCCTCGCCGCGGCGAAAGACGAGCTTCAGCTCGCCGTCGACGGCGCCTGAAACGAGCTGGATCGGCAGACGCAACGGCAGATAGTCGAGGTAGGGAGCGAGCTGCAGCTCGCGCAGGTCGACCGCCAACTCGCTCTCCTGCGTCGCCGAGAAGGGCTTGCTCCGGCCCTGTACCGCCACCGGCGCGCCGTTGAGCGAAGCCGAGAATGCCGGCTCGACGAAGATCTCGACCGAATTCGGCAGACTGGAAACGAAGGGCAAGGCCACGTTGACCTCGCTGAGCTGCTGCTTCTCGCCGAGCATCCGGTCGTCGAAGTCCACCTTGCCACCAGTGATCTGGATGTTGTTCACGGAAAAGCGCGGCGTTGGCTCGGTCGATGCGGGCCGGGCCATGAACTCGTCGATCAGGTCGGAGACGTTGAACCGCCCGTCGGGCAGGCGCACCAGCGACAACTCGGGGCCAACCAGTTTCAGTTCGCTGATCACGGGCCCAAGACGAAAGAGCGAACTCGACTCCAGGTTGACGAACAACTGCTCGAAACCGGCCACCTTGTCGCCACCCCCCTTTTCCTGGATCGCCAACCCGTCGACTTGCAGGGACAAGGTGTAGGGGTTTATGCTCAGACCCTCGATGCTGACCGGCCGGTGCAGTGCCGCGGCGAGTTGATCCACCAGCAGCCACTTGACCAGCGGCGGCATGACGAGGAAACCGAGGACACCGATGAGCAGCAGGGCAAGCGCAATCCGCAGCCCGTATTTCTTCATTCGCAGAGAGGCGGTCGCGGTGTTGGGAGAGGTGTCTTCGGTCATCACGGCAGCCCCTGGGCTGACTGGGGAAAGCGCCAATTTAGCACGAAGCGGCCCCTGCCGCGCCGCCACGCGGTCCTCGCCAGTTCGGCGGCCGGGATGAGCACCCTGTCACGTCCCAGCGTCCTCATCGTCGACGACAACGATCTGATGCGCAGCCTGTTGCGCAGCATGCTGCGTGACAGCGAATACGATGTCATCGGCGAGGCACGCAATGGCGTCGCCGCACTCGAACTCACCGAGCGCCTGCGGCCGAAGATCGTCTGCATGGACGTGGTGATGCCGGAGATGAATGGCCTCGAAGCGCTGCAGGCGATCAAGGCGCGACACCCCGAAACCATCGTCATCATGCTCGCCGGCAGTCCGAGCGTCGACCATGTCCGCGCATCGATCGAGAACGGGGCCAGCGGCTTCGTCGTCAAGCCCTTCAATGCCGGCAAGGTGCTCGACACCGTCGATCGCGCCTGGCGCGCGGCGCGGCAGGCCGACAACCGCGATCCGGCCGCCTGAGAGGTCGCGAACAGGTCGATTCGGTTCGTGGGTGGGACCGAGTGGGCAGCCCACAGCGCGGGTCGGCCGCGCGACGGACGATTCACAGCGGGCGCACCGAACCCGTCAGGGACACCGAAACGAAGCTCGTCCGGTGCGCACGATCCGCCGGCTGCGAATCCTCAGAAGCCGTTCTTCCACTCGCGCAGCGCGGCGAAGACCGCCACTGCGTCGGCCGCAGCAGCTCCGTGACGCTGCGCAGCGGCCACGACCTCCGGCTCGGCGCAGCGCAGGAAGGGGTTGCTGGCCTTCTCGCAGGCGATCGTCGAGGGCACCGTCGCCTGACCACTGGCACGCGCCGCGGTGACCTCCGCCGCGCGAACCTGCAGGTAGCGATTTCCCGGCTCGACGGCGAGCGCAAAGCACAGGTTGGCCTGCGTATACTCGTGCGCGCAGTAGACGACGGTCTCGTCCGGCAAAGCCGCGAGGGACGCCAGCGAGGCCGCCATCTGTACCGCCGTTCCCTCGAAAAGCCGACCACAGCCACCGGCGAACAGTGTGTCGCCACAGAACAGGCAGCCTGCGCCATAATATGCGAGGTGACCCAACGTATGCCCGGGCACGGCGAGGACGGCGAAGCTGCTGTCACAGCCGGCCGGCTGGATCGTCTCACCACCGCGCAACGGCCGGTTGATGCCGCCGATCGCTTCTGCTGCCGGCCCGAATACCTCGGCACGATGGTGTGCCAGCAACTCGGCAACGCCGCCCTGGTGGTCGGCATGGTGGTGCGTGACGAGGATGCTGGCGAGAGTCAGCCGCTCGCGCTCGAGGACCTCGAGCACCGGGCGTGCGTCGCCTGGATCGACCACCGTTGCCGCAGCGCCTTTGCGCAGCAACCAGATGTAGTTATCCTTGAAGGCTGGGATACGGATGACGTCAAACATCGCTGAATTTTGGAAGAACTGCAGAAAATGTCAATTCCTGTTTTCGGCGACTGGCTGCAAAGCCCGCAAGGGCGCTACGTCATGGCTTGGGAACGGGCCAGCATCGATGCCGCGGTGGCCGATCTCTTCGGCTACAACGCCATCCAGATCGGCTTGCCGGAGATCCGGTTGCTGGCGCAGAACCGTATCCCTTTGCGCCAGGTGACCGGCGAGTCGGGCCTGGTCGACGTCCTTTGTGACCTGCGGCATCTGCCGTTTGCCGCCCACAGCATCGATCTGGTGGTCATGGCGCATGTCCTCGAGTTCCACGACGACCCGCACCAGATCCTGCGTGAGGTCGAGCGCATCCTGATTCCGGAAGGCGAAGCGATCATCACCGGCTTCAACCCGTTCTCGGCCTGGGGCCTGCGGCGCAAGCTGCCGAACTGCCCGGCCGGGACTCCCTGGAATGGCGACTACCTCTCACCGGGGCGCCTGCGCGACTGGCTGCAACTGCTGGGATTCGAGGTCGAACGTGGCAGCTTCGGCTGCTACGCACCGCCCTGCTCGAGCGAGCGCTGGCTGCGCCGCTGGCAGTTCATCGAAGCTGCCGGCAATCGCTGGTGGAGCTTTGCCGGTGGCGTCTATCTGCTGCGCGCAATCAAGCGCGTCCATGGCATGCGGCTGATCCTGCCCAGCTGGAAGCGACAGCGATCAGCGCCGAAGGCCCTGTCGGCAGTGAGCAAGAAGAGGGCAAACCGGCATGAGTGAGGAGGCCATCGTGACGATCTACGCCGACGGTGGCTGCCGCGGCAACCCTGGTCCAGGCGGCTGGGGCGTCGTGCTGCAAAGCGGCGAACACGCGAAGGAACTCTGGGGCGGTGAAGTGGCGACGACCAACAACCGCATGGAGCTGACGGCCGCGATTCGCGCACTCGAGGCGCTCCGCCGACCAGCGACCGTGCATCTGCACAGCGATTCACAGTACCTGCAGAAAGGCATCACCGAGTGGATCCGCAACTGGCAGCGCAACGGCTGGCGCACCGCTGACCGGCAGCCAGTGAAGAATGCCGACCTTTGGCAGCGGCTCGCGGAGTTGGCCGGGCAGCATCGGGTCAAGTGGTGCTGGGTCCGCGGACATGCGGGAAACGCCGGCAATGAACGTGCCGATGCGCTGGCGAATCGCGGCATGGATGAGTTGCGGCAGAGCCGCGCTCCCCGTTAGCACACGGTGCGGAAAGAGCAGCGATGCGAATGATCTTCCTGGATACCGAAACGACCGGCCTCGAGCACAAGCTGGGGCATCGCATCATCGAGATCGGCGGCGTCGAGATGCGCAACCGCCGCCTGACGCAACAGCACTTCCACGTCTACCTGAACCCGGACCGCGAAATCGACGCCGGCGCGCTGTCGGTGCACGGCATCAGTCGCGAATTCCTTCTCGACAAGCCCCGCTTCGCCGACATCGCCGGCGACTTTCTCGACTTCATTCGCGGCGCCGAACTGGTCATCCACAACGCCGCTTTCGACCTCGGCTTCCTCAACGCCGAACTCGCCCTGCTCGACATGGCGCCAGTCGAGACCGTCTGCCATGGCGTCTGCGACACCTTGCGCATGGCCAAGGAACTGCACCCGGGCAAGAAGAACAACCTGAACGCGCTCTGCGAACGCTATGCGGTGGACAACTCACGGCGCACGCTGCACGGAGCCCTGCTCGACGCCGAGATCCTGGCCGAAGTCTACCTGGCGATGACCCGTGGGCAGGAGAGCCTGATCATCGATCTGGCCGACGAGCCGGCGCAGCGGAGCGACACCGGTCATCGTCCCGCCGCCGTCGGTGCAGCGCGCGCGCAACTGGTCCGGCGCGCCAGCCCGGAAGAACTCGCCGAGCACGAGAAGCTGCTGGCAGCGATTGAGCAGGCGAGCAAGGGCAGGTGCCTGTGGCTGCATCGCGAGTCGGCCGCCTGAGGCGACCGGCCCGGTTGCTGGCGGCATTCGCCGCCGCCAGCCTCGGGATCCTGTTTGGCCTCGTCCTCGCCACCGCCGAAGGGACGGGCAGCGACCCTCCGGCGCCAAAGCTGCAGCCCTGGATCGACGCCACACCGAGTGGCGGCATCCTGCAGCTGCCGGCCGGGACCTACTCCGGACCGGTGTTGATCAGCCGCCCGATCCTGATCGACGGCCGCGAAGAAATCACCATCGACGGTGGCGGCAAGGGAACGGTGGTGACGGTGCGCGCCAGCGGCGTCGTCCTCCGCCGCCTGCATCTCAGGAACTCCGGCGACTCGCACGACCGCATCGACTCCGGTGTGCTGCTCGAGGACGGACAGCACAACCTGATCGCGGACAACCGGATCGATGAAGTGCTGTTCGGCATCACCCTGCAACAGGCCAACGACAACCGCATCGTCGGCAACCGCATCCGCTCGCTGGCGCTGGCGCCGGCGGATCGCGGTGACGGGATCCGGCTCTGGTACAGCATGGGCAACCGCATCGAGCGCAACGAGCTGCGCGGCGTTCGCGACATCACGGTGAGCAACTCGCTGCGCAACCGCTTCGTCGGCAACAGCGTCCACGACAGCCGCCGTGCCATGAACCTGCTCTTCGCCCACCGCACACTGATCGAGGCCAACCATCTGCGCGACAACTCGTCCGGGATCACCGCGCTCAACTCGGATGGGCTGGTCATCCGCCGCAACCAGATCCTGCACGCCATCGACGCCAGCGGCGCCGGCGTCGCGCTCAAGGAGAGCGGCACAACGCTGCTGCACGACAACGAGATCATCCATTGCGCGGTCGGCATCCTGTCGGACTCGCCGCGGCACGCGATCAACCGCATGGCAGTGATCGACAATCGCATCGCGCACAACATCACCGGCATCAGCTTCTACGGCGAACGCGGCGGTCATCTGGTCCTGCGCAACCGCTTCGAGCACAATCTCTGGCCGGCGCTCGTCGGCGCCGGCGACAGCGGCGATGCCAATCAGTGGTGGGGGAACTACTGGGACAGCTACCAGAGATTCGACCTCGACGACGACGGCATCGGCGATACGCCGCACGAGGAGTGGGCACACGCCGACCGAATCTGGATGGAGACGCCGATGGCGGCCTTCTTCCGCAACGCGCCGGCGCTGGAAATCCTCGATTTTCTCGAACGTCTCGCACCCTTCGCACCGCCGACGCTGCTGCTGCGCGACCCGGAGCCGCTTGCCCGGCAACCGCTCAGGGGCAGTGGGCGATCATGACGGCCGAAGCGACGCTGGCAATGCGGCAGCGGAACCAGGACCCTGGACGACAGCAGCGGGCAGCTCAGCTCTCGCCGGGGGTCTCCGATGGGCGCCGGGGCCGCCGCATGTGCCGCCGCGGTGGCCGCGAATCCGCCGCGCGCGGGTCGCCGGGCACGTCGCCCGCAGCTTCCGGCCGCGGCCCCTGTGGCTTGGGCTCCTGCCTTGGTGCCGGCGGTTTGGCTGCCGGCTTGCGTTGCTCGGGCCGACGACCGGGACCGTGCGCCCCCTGCCGCCTGTCGGGCTGCCGCTCGCCGGGCCGATCCGAGTTGCGATCGGACTCACGGTTTCCCGGCGCGAGCGTGATCTCGATCTCGATGATCTCGTCCCACTGCTCGTCGGTGCGATCGCGTTCGGCTATGGCGAGCAATTCGCGCAGCCGCCGCCGCGGGTCCTGGGGGGGGGAATCGTTCATGCCGACATTATGACGCACACTGCAGTCGTCGTTCAACAGGCATGATCGATCCAGCCGCGCCGCAGGAGGGAAATCCAGCCATGCATCCCCGCCGCGCGCAACAGGCCGCTCGCGGCGCGGGTGCTCCAGCGCGGCCAGGCTTCAGGGGAGAGAGGGTGCGACGAGTCCGCTGCCGGACGAAGCCAGCGGCGGTCGGTGATCAGTGGTCAGCGCGCAGGCTGGCGGTGAAGGTGCTGTGCAGCACTTCGGGAAACTGGAAGCGGGCGAGGGTACGCTGGATGTCGTCCTGGTTGACACCGCTGCTGCTGTCCTGGAAGCGGATTCCGAGCGGACGGCCGTTGGCCGCCAGGGTGGCAAAGGCGAAACGCCAGCGTTGAGCCTCCGCCAGCCGCTCGCGCAGTTCGTCCTCGTTGCTGATCTGCACGCCAGCCTGCTTGAGTGAATCGAGAAACTGGTCGAAGGACTCGTTGCTCAGGCTACCCATGTCGTTCTCCTCTCCAAGTGTTGGCGGTCACTGTGCCGCGCATGCGCCGACTAACGCCCGCCGCGGGTTGCGGTTGACAAGAAGATTCAAGCTTCCGTCAGGGAGGTGCACGGCCCTTGCAGGCCCGGCAACTGGCCGCCGCGCGGCGCGCTGGCCGACACCTCTGACGAAGCCGAACACCGTTGGCCGGAGCGTATAGAATGCCAGCATTGCCCACGCAAGCCCGCACATGCAGAAGACCCGCCAGCATCTGGAACTCCTCGCTCCGGCGAAGAATGCCGATTTCGGGATCGAGGCCATCATTCACGGCGCCGATGCCGTCTACATCGGCGGCCCGGAGTTCGGCGCGCGCGCGCGGGCCGGCAATTCGGTCGCCGACATCGGCCGCCTCGTCGAGCATGCGCACCGCTACGACGCGCAGGTCCTGGTTGCGCTCAACACCCTGCTGCGCGATGACGAGCTGGAAGCGGCGCGGCAACTGGCGTGGCAACTGCACGAGGTCGGCGCCGATGCGCTGATCATCCAGGACATGGGACTGCTCGAGCTCGACCTGCCGCCGATCGAGTTGCACGCCAGCACGCAGACCAACATCCGCTCGCCCGAGAAGGCCGCGTTCCTCGCCGCCGTCGGCTTCTCGCAGATCGTCCTCGCGCGCGAACTGGCACTCGACCAGATCAGCGCCATCGCCAAGGCGACCGACGCCATTCTCGAGTTCTTCGTGCATGGTGCCCTCTGCGTCAGCTACAGCGGCCAGTGCAACCTGAGTTACGCGCAGACCGGGCGCAGCGCCAACCGTGGCGACTGTGCGCAATCCTGCCGTCTCCCCTATACCCTGGCCAGCGGCGACGGCCAGGTGGTCGCCGCCGACCGGCACCTGCTGTCGCTGAAGGACAACGATCAGAGCAGCAATCTGCGGGCACTGGTCGACGCCGGCGTCAGTTCGTTCAAGATCGAGGGACGCCTCAAGAATCTGGCCTACGTCAAGAACATCACCGCCCACTATCGCCAGTTGCTCGACGAGATCATCGCCGAGCGCCCGGGTCATCGCCGCAGTTCGTCCGGGCAGAGCAGCTTTCTTTTCGTCCCGCAACCGGAGAAGACCTTCAACCGGGGCGCCACCGACTATTTCGTCAGGGGCCGCAAGGCCGACATCGGGGCCTTCGCGACACCGAAGTTCGTCGGTGACGAAATCGGCACGGTCACCCGCATCGGCAGCGACCACTTCGACCTCGACTGCCGGCAGTCGGTGCACAACGGTGACGGGGTCGCCTGGTTCGACGCCACCGGCGAGCTGCACGGCCTGCAGATCAACCGCGTCGAAAAGCAGGACGAGGGCAGCTGCCGACTGTTTCCGCAACTCGCGGCAGACGCACTGCCGGCCGCCCTGCAGCCCGGCACCCGCATCCACCGCAACCGGGATCAGGAGTTCGCCCGCTGCCTGGCAAGGAAGTCGGCAACCCGCAGGATCGCGGTCGACCTGGTCCTGCGCGACGCTGCGCATGGCCTGGTGCTGACGATCAGCGATGATCGCGGCGTGACGGCGCAGGCGACGCTGGCGCAGCAGCGACAGCCTGCGCGTGACGCCGAGCGGGCGCGGGCGGGGATGCGCGACAGCCTCGGCCGGCTTGGCGCGACGATCTACCGTGCACGGAGCATCGCCATCGACCTCGCGAGCGACTGGTTCCTGCCGATCGCCACGCTCAACCAGTTGCGTCGCGAAGCGCTGGCTGCGCTCGACGCGGCCCGCCGCGCCGCCTATGCGCGGCCGGCGCGTCGACCGGCCGCTGTCCCGCCAGCGCCCTGCCCCGAGCGCTCGCTCGACTACCTGGCGGGCGTCAGCAACCGCAGCGCGCGCGCCTTCTACGCCCGCCACGGCGTCGAGTTCATCGAGCCAGCCTACGAATGCGGCCAACGGAAGGGCGAGGTGTCGCTGATGATCACCAAGCACTGCCTGCGCTACAGCTTCAACCTCTGTCCAAAGCTGGTGAAAGGCATCCGTGCCGAACCGATGCTACTGATCAACGGCAGCGAACGCCTGACGCTGCGCTTCGACTGCAAGCCCTGCGAGATGCACGTCATCGGCCGGCTGGGCAGGCAGCGCGCGCTGCGACTGCTGGCGCAGTAGCGGCTTCGCCGAAGGCCATGAGTGACCGGCTCCGGGAGGACCGTACGCAGGCGGCGCTGGTGGCTGACGCCGATGCGCCGGTCGGGCGCAACCGGCGGCGCAACCTTGCCAAGGGTCGGCAAGCCGATGCCGGGGCGTGCGCCGAGGTGCGCCGGAGCATCGGCGAGCCTGGCCCTGCGGGCTACCGGCGTGACCTGCTGATCGAGTTCCTGCATCGTCTGCAGGATGCCCACGGCGCGCTGCGCGCGCGTCACCTGGTGGCGCTCGCGCAGCTGATGAGACTGCCGCCGGCGGAGGTCTACGAGGTCGCCAGCTTCTACCATCACTTCGACATCGTCGCCGACGACGCAGCCCTGCCCCGGTTGACGCTGCGCGTCTGCACCGGCCTCAGTTGCTCGCTCGCCGGCGCCGACCACCTGCTGGCGGAGACACGGCGGCAACTCGCAGCGGCTGGCGTGCGGCTGCTCGCCGCCCCCTGCATCGGCCGCTGCGAGCAGGCGCCGGCGGCGCTGGTCGGCCAGCATGCCGTGCCGCAGGCGACGCCTGCCGCCCTGCTGCAGGCGGTCGCGCAACGGGCGACGACGGCGTCCTCGCCGACGCAGGATCCGTCGCCGCCCGGACCGGTCGCCGCCTTCGACCCGGCGGCGCTCGCCGGACGCGCGGTGACGCCGGTGCCGGGACAGGATCCGGCACGGGTGCCGCACGCCGACTACGCGACCTACCGGGCCACTGGCGGCTATCTCCTGGCCGCCGCCGTCGCCAGTGGCTCGCTCCCGGCCGCACGGGTGCTGCAGGCGATGAACGATTCCGGGCTGCGCGGCCTCGGCGGCGCCGGCTTCCCGGCCGGCCGCAAGTGGCGACTGGTGGCCGACCAGCCAGCGCCGCGGATGCTGGCAGTGAACATCGACGAAGGCGAGCCGGGCACCTTCAAGGACCGCACCTGGCTCGAGCGCGACCCGCACCGCTTCCTCGAGGGCGTCCTCATCGCGGCGCACGTCGTCGGTATCGCCGCGGTCTATGTCTACGTGCGCGACGAGTACCACGCGGCGCGCGCGCTGCTCGCCTCGGCCCTGGCAGAGCTCGTCGCGGCGGCGCCGTGCCGCCTGCCGGCGATCGAACTGCGCCGCGGTGCCGGCGCCTACATCTGTGGCGAGGAGTCGGCGATGATCGAGAGCATCGAGGGCCGCCGTGGCGAGCCACGCCTGCGCCCACCGTACGTCGCGCAGCGCGGGCTGTTCGGCGCACCGACGCTGGCGCACAACTTCGAGACGCTCTACTGGGTGCGCGACATCGTCGAGCGCGGGCCAGCCTGGTTTGCCGGCTTTGGCCGCCACGGCCGCCACGGTCTGCGCAGCTTCAGCGTCAGCGGTCGCGTCCGGCAGCCCGGAGTGAAACTGGCACCGGCGGGGATCACGCTGCGTGAGTTGGTCGACGAATACTGCGGCGGCATGGCCGACGGCCACACGCTTTACGCCTACCTGCCCGGTGGCGCTGCCGGCGGCATCCTGCCGGCACGGCTCGCCGACGTGCCGCTGGACTTCGATACCCTGCAGCCGAGTGGCGGCTTCATCGGTTCGGCGGGCGTCATCGTGCTCGGCCAGCACGACCGCGCGCGCGACGCCGCGCTGGCGATGATGCGCTTCTTCGCCGCCGAGAGCTGTGGTCAGTGCACGCCCTGCCGCGTCGGCACGGCGCGTGCGGCGGCGCTGATGGCCACCGCCGACTGGCAGCACGAGCTGCTCGACGATCTCGCGCAGGTGATGGCGGACGCCTCGATCTGCGGCCTCGGGCAGGCGGCGCCAAACGTCCTGCGCAGCGTGCAGATCCACTTTGCCGGCGAAGTCGCGGCAGGACCGCGATGAGCGGCGTCGCCGGCGAACCGCACGCGGCGACCGTCGCCTTCACCCTCGACGGTCAGTGGCTGACGGCGCGCGCCGGCGAGAGCATTCTCGACGCCGCGCTGCGGCACGGCTTCGACATCCCGCATCTGTGCCTCGGGCGCGGGCTGCGACCAGCCGGCAACTGTCGCGCTTGCGTCGTCGAGATCGACGGCGAGCGAGCCCTGGCCGCCAGCTGCTGCCGCGTGCCAACGCCCGGGATGAGCGTCCATGCGCGCAGCGAGCGGGCACGCCGGAGCCGCGACATGGTTCTGGAGCTGCTGCTCGCCGAGATGCCCGCGAGCGGTCACAAGTGGCTCGACGCCGACGGCACGCTGCCGCATGGCGAGCTGTCGGCGGCAGCGGCCCGCGCCGGCGTGCACGTCCGCCCGCAGCTGCAGGCGGACCGCCGGCCGCAGCCGCCGGCGGACGAATCCCACCCGGCGATGATCGTCAACCTCGACGCCTGCATCCAGTGCACGCGCTGTGTCCGCGCCTGCCGCGAGACACAGGTCAACGACGTCATCGGCTACGCCTGGCGCGGCCAGTCGACAAGGATCGTCTTCGACCTCGACGACCCGTTGGGCGAGAGCAGTTGCGTCGCCTGCGGCGAGTGCGTGCAGGCCTGTCCGACCGGCGCCCTCAGTGCCCGCTCGCGCGACGGCAGCCAGGTCGTCGACCGCCAGGTGGACACGGTATGCCCGTATTGCGGCGTGGGCTGCCTGATCACCTGCAACGTGCGCGACGAACGGATCGTCGGCGTCGATGGCCGCGACGGACCGGCCAACCGATCACGCCTGTGCGTCAAGGGCCGCTTCGGCCTCGACTACGTGCACCACCCGCAGCGCCTGACGCGGCCACTGATCCGCCTCGCCGGCGCCGCCAAGGATGCCGCTGCGGCAGCCTGCCCCGGCGACTGGCGCGCGCTGTTCCGCGAGGCGAGCTGGCCGGAGGCTCTGGCGCTGGCCAGTGGCCGCTTCCGGGAGCTGCGTGAACGGCACGGCGCCCGCACGCTGGCCGGTTTCGGTTCGGCCAAGGGCAGCAACGAGGAGGCCTATCTGTTCCAGAAACTGGTGCGGACCGGCTTCGGCAGCAACAACGTCGATCACTGCACCCGCCTCTGCCACGCTTCCAGCGTCACCGCACTGCTCGAGGCGGTCGGCTCGGGCGCGGTCAGCAACCCGGTCAGCGACGTCCGGGACGCCGAGCTGATCTTCCTCATCGGCTGCAATCCGACGGTCAACCACCCGGTCGCCGCCACCTGGATGAAGAATGCCGCCAGACGCGGCGCGCGGATCGTCGTCGCCGACCCGCGCGGCACCGACATCGGTCGCCACGCCTGGCGCCAGTTGCGCTTCCGTGCCGACAGCGATGTCGCCATGCTCAACGCGCTGATCCACACCGTCATCGACGAGGGACTGGCCGACGCGGACTTCATCCGTCGCCGGGTCGAGAACTACGAAGCGCTGCGCGAGCAGGTGAAACGCTTCAGCCCGGAGGCGATGGCGCCCCTCTGCGGCATCCCGGCGGCGACGCTGCGCGAGGTGGCGCGCGCCTTCGCCGGTGCGCGCAGCGCAATGATCCTCTGGGGCATGGGCGTCAGCCAGCATGTGCACGGCACCGACAACGCCCGCTGCCTGATCGCCCTGTGCGCGGTGACCGGCCAGATCGGCCGGCCGGGAACGGGTCTGCACCCGCTGCGCGGACAGAACAACGTGCAGGGAGCGAGCGACGCCGGCCTGATCCCGATGATGCTCCCCGGCTACCAGCGCATCAGCGACCCGACGGCGCGCCGCCGCTTCGAGGAGTTCTGGCGGCTGCCGCTGGATGAGCGGCCGGGCTACACCGTGGTCGAGATCCTCAACCTGGCGCTGGCCGCCGAGAGCGATCCGGACAAGGTGCGCGGCATGTACATCATGGGCGAGAACCCGGCGATGAGCGACCCCGACCTCAACCACGCACGGCAGGCCCTGGCCAGCCTGCGGCACCTCGTGGTCCAGGACCTCTTCATGACCGAGACGGCCTGGCTGGCCGACGTCGTCCTGCCGGCATCGGCCTGGCTCGAGAAGACCGGCACCGTCACCAACACCGACCGCATGCTGCAACTCGGCCGGCGGGTGCTGCAGCCCCCCGGCGACGCCCGGGCGGACCTCTGGATCGTGCAACGGATGGCCCGCGGACTCGGCCTCGACTGGCACTACCCGGGCGAGGAATGCGGCGTCGCGGCAGTCTTCGAAGAGATGCGCCAGGCCATGCCGTCGCTGATCGGCGGCATCTCGTGGCAACGCCTGCAACAGCAGGGCAGCGTCACCTACCCCTGCCTGGACGCCGACGATCCCGGCCAGCCGATCGTCTTCATCGACCGCTTCCCGACCGCCAGCGGCCGCCTGCGGCTGGTGCCGGCCGACCTGGTCAGCGCCGACGAGAAGCCCGACGCCGATTACCCCTTCGTCCTCATCACCGGCCGCCAGCTCGAACACTGGCACACCGGCAGCATGACCCGGCGGACGCGCGTGCTCGACGCGATCGAGCCGTTGCCGACGGTCGCGCTCAACGGCAGCGACATGGCTGCGCTGTCGCTGCGGCCAGGCGACCTGGTCACCGTGCAGTCGCGGCGCGGCGAGGTGGTCATGCATGCGCGCGCCGACGCGGGAACTCCGGCCGGCACGCTGTTCATGCCCTTCGCCTACCACGAAGCGGCCGCCAACCTGTTGACCAACGCCGCTCTCGACCCGGCTGCCCGCATCCCCGAACTGAAGTACTGCGCCGTGCGGCTGCGGCGCGGCGGCCGCATCGAAGCGGCTGCCGGCTACGCCCGGACGGCGCCGGACGCCGATGCCGACTGAGCGCGATCCCGGCCTGCCGCGACTGACGCGGGCGACGGCCAGCCTGACCCGGGAGATTCGCGTGCTCGACGCGGCGGGCGAGGAGCGCATGATGCGCATCCCGGTCGAGCGACCGCTGACCCTCTACGTCGACCGGCACGAGCTGGTGACGCTGATGACGCTCGGCCAGTACCCGGAGTGGCTGGCACTCGGCTACCTGCTCAACCAGCGGCTGCTCGACGATGCGCGGCAGGTGGCTTCGGTGACGGTCGACTGGTCGGTCGACGCGGCTGCGCTGCGGACGCGCAACGGCCATGGCGGCAGCAGGGCACTGCGGACCCGCGGCGTACGCCCGGTGCTCGGCACCGGTTGCGCCCAGGGGACGATGTTCGCCGAGCAGATGGCCGACCTCGCCACCCTGCGCCTGCCGGCCGTCGATCTGCCGCGCGTCGATCGGACGACGCTGCTGGCGGCACTCGAATGCATGCGGGCGCAGCCCAGCGTCTACCGCGAGGCCGGCTCGGTGCACGGCACGGCGCTCTGCCACGGCAGCGAGCTGCTCTTCTTCGTCGAGGACGTCGGCCGCCACAATGCCGTCGACACGGTCGCCGGCTGGATGGCGATGCACGGTGTCGACGGCGGCGACAAGCTGCTGCTCACCACCGGCCGACTGACCAGCGAGATGGTACTCAAGGCGGCGCGCATGGGCGTGCCGACCGTCGTCTCGCGCAATGGCATCACCGCCATGGGTCATTCGCTCGCCGAACGGCTCGGGATGACCCTGGTTGGACGCGCCGCCGGTGGGCGCTTTCTCTGTTACACCGGCGCCATTCGCTGCGACCCCGCTCGGCCTGGCGCCGCCGTGCCGCAGGCGCCTCTGCGCTAGCGGCTCCGGCACGCCCGCTAGCCGCGGTGACACGGCCCGGCGGGCTGCACGCCGCGTGGCGACCAGGCCTGCTCCCGCTCAGCGCTGTCGGTTTTCTTTACACCCACCGCCACGGGCAACCAAGAGTTCTTCCCAACACCCTGTTACAGCGTGTATTTCTGTTCCGGGACCAGTTCTTGCTTATCGTACTCGTTCGCATCCAGTGCGAACCATCTGCCGTCTCACCACCGCGTCATCAGCGAAAGGAATACAGTCATGAACCTGATCTGCAAGTCCGCAGGCGCCCTTGCCGCCATGCTGCTGGCCCCTGCGGCGAGCGCCGCCCTGATCGTTTTCGAGGCCGCCGGCACCAATGCCGCAGCCATCACCCCCACGCGCGATGCCTTTCGCACGGCCGTCGGCGGCGGCACCACTGCCGGCGCCAATGGTTCCTTCGGCGGTCTTCGCCGCGAAATCAACTGGGATGGCGTGCCCGACATCCGCGCCGACCCCAACCCCCTGCCGGCAGACTTCTTCAACCTCAACTCACCGCGCGGAGCGGTGTTCAGCACGCCCGGAACCGGTTTCCTGGTCAGTGCCAACGCCGGCCAGGCCTCACCGATCCTGTTCGGCTTCCCGAACGACTTCCAGACCTTCAGCGCGCAAAGACTGTTCACCGCCGTCGGCAGCAACATCACGGACGTCAGCTTCTTTGTCCCCGGGACGACGACGGCTGCGACGACCAGCGCTTTCGCTGCCATCTTCACGGATGTCGAGGTCGCTGGCCTGACGACGATGGAGTTCTTCGACGCGAGCGGGTCGTCGATCTTCTCACGCGACGTCCTCGTCGGCGGCAACCAGGGGTTGAGCTTCCTCGGCGCGGTTGCCGGTGCGGGGGAGCGGATCAGCCGCGTCCGACTGACTTCCGGACTCAATACCCTCGTCGCGAACGGTGTGCTCGGCAACCCCAACGACGATGTCGTCGTGATGGACGACTTTCTCTATGCCGAACCCAGCCGGGCCGTGCCGGAGCCATCCGGTCTGGCGCTCGCCGGCCTCGGGCTGCTTGGCTGCCTGTCGTGGTTGCGCGGTCGCCGGCAGTGCACCTGACGCCCTGAACCAGTAGCCCGACACCCCGCCACCCCAGCAGCCGGCGGCTGATCGCCGTCACGCGTCGGGCTGGCCGTGGCGGTGGCGCGTCGCCGCTGCCCGGTCCCTTCCCCATGGGGTTGGTGGTCCGACGCCGCCTGCCGCTGCACCCATCGTCAGCGGTACGGCGCACCGGCCGTTCATCGTCAGTCCATGGCAACCCGCCCGGCGGACGCACCGCCATGACCGCTCCTGCCGCAGCCTGTGCCAGCGAACCATCACGGCAGCGGCAAAGCCTTGACGACGCATCGCCACCCGTTTGCCTGTAGAATGCATCCCGTTGCAGGTGCCGCGGGAGGATTCTCCGACCGCGGTCAAACGGGAAAGCGGTGCGTCGCCAAACGACAAATCCGCTGCTGCCCCCGCAACGGTAAGCGAGTGCGGACGCGCCATCATGCCACTGGACCCTGGTCTGGGAAGGCGGTGCGTCAAGACTTGCGAGCCCGGATACCGGCCTGTGACAAGCAGCGGAAGTGCCGCGGGGTGTGGCGCCGGTTCCCGGCTTGTCTCCATCCTCCCGTCGCTTCCTTTTTGGTCATTCCGGCTTGCGGGGACGCTTGCCGGGAAAGGGAGCAACCATGAATCCACGCCTGACGCCGCTCGCCGCGGCCCTGCTCGTCACCTGTACTGCACCGCTGCGCGCCGACGACGCGCGTGACCTCGATACGGTGGTCGTTACCGCCACCCGTTTCGCCGAACCCGAGTCGCGCCTGCCGGCCAACACCAGCGTCATCACGCGCGACGACATCCGCAACAGCCCCGCACGTGACCTGCCCGGCATCCTGAAGTCGAGCGGCGGCGTCGTCGTGCGTGCGCTGTCGGGCAGCCTCGGCATCGACTCGACGATCGACCTCCGCGGCTTCGGCGAGAGTGCCGGCAGCAACACGCTGATCCTGCTCGACGGCCAGCGACTCAACCCGATCGACCTCGGCAGCATCAACTGGTCGGCGATACCGCTCGACAGCGTCGAGCGAATCGAGATCCTGCGTGGCACCGGCAGCGTCCAGTATGGCGACAAGGCGACCGGCGGCGTCGTCAACATCATCACCGACAAGTCGGGCCACCCGCGTTTCGGCGCGACGCTCGGTGTCGGCAGCTATGGCACGCAGACCGCCGACCTCAACGCCGCGACCGGCAACGCCACCGGCTACATCAATGCCTTTGCGCACTACGCGGACACCAACGGCTGGCGCGCCAACAACCAGGCCGACCAGTTCGCCCTGAGCGGCCGCGGCGGCATCTACCTCGCCCGCGGCGACGGCGAGGCCTTTCTCGACTACTCGGTCTACAAGGACAGTTCGGGTCTGCCAGGCTACCTGCTCGCGGCCGACTACCCTTCGCGACCACAGAAGTCGAACTTCCCCGACGACACCCAGCGCAGCGACGGTTACCGTTTGCGGCCGGGCATCACCCTGCCGCTCGGCGACCGGCTGCGCCTCGACGCCGAAGTCTCGGTCGAACGTCAGGACAGCCACTTCCGCTACGCTTCGTTCGCCAGCGAAGCCGACCGGACGCGCGACAGCTGGTCCTTCACGCCGCGCCTGCGCTGGCAGCACGGACTCGGCGAGATCGCCAGCGAGACGGTGTTGGGCTTCGACTACTACTCCGGCAAGGTCGACGCCAGCTACTCGTCGGCGCCGCAGCAGAAGGCCCGCCAGGACAGCAGCGGCTTCTACTTCCAGAACGTGAGCACCTTCGGCGACGGCTGGAGCGGCCTGCTTGGCGCGCGTTACCAGAGCATGGACCAGTCGGCGGAGCAGGCAGCCTACCCGGCCTGATTCCAGCCCGCCGTCGACGGCAGCGCGCGAAATTCCGCCACCGCTTGGAATGTCGGCGTCAATCGTTCGGGCAGCGGCTGGCGCGCCTACGCCAAGACCGGCAGCACCTTCCGTTTCCCGACCACCGATGAGCTCTTCGGCTACGACCCGATCAACGGCGTCCCGGTCTTCGCCGGCAACCTCAAGCCACAGACCGGCAGCGTCCAGGAGATCGGCGGCAACCTCACCGTCGGTCCGCTGCGTGCGCGTGCGGCCGCGTATTACATGAACCTCGACGACGAGATCGCCTACGACGGCACGCTGTTCGCCAACGTGAACCTCGATCCGACGCGCCGCGAGGGTCTCGAACTCGAGACGAACTGGCAGATCGCTACGTCACTGGCGACTTTGCTCAGCTACAGCTACACGCGCTCGACCTTCCGCAGCGGCGTCTACAGCGGCAACCAGCTGCCGCTGGTACCCCGCAACTCGGCGGCAGCAAGAATCACCTGGGATGGCGGCAGCGTTGGCCGCTACGCGCTGGTCGGTACCTACGTCGGCGATCGCTACTTCAGCGGCGACTTCGCCAACGCGCTCGACAAGCTGGACGGCTACACGACGGTCGACCTGTTGGGCACCTGGGATTTCAAGCCATGGTCGATGACGGCGCGGCTGCTCAACGCCTTCGACAAGGTCTACGCGCCGTTTGCCGGCTACTCGGCCTTCCAGGGTTACTACTACTACCCGGCCGACGGGCGAACCTTCCTGATGACCGCGAGCTACGCCTTCCGCTGATGCCGACCCGCCGCCGCGCCATCCTGATCCTCCTGCTGCTGGTGCTGCTGGCGCTGGCGAGCCTGTGGACGGCGCTGGCGGCGGGCAGCATCCGCGTTACCACGGCAGAGGTTCTCGCCGCCCTCAGCGGCAGCGACCCGCCCGGCGCCGACGTCATCCTGCAGCTGCGCCTGCCGCGCGCCCTCACCGGCTTCGCCTGCGGCGGACTGCTGGCGCTGGCGGGCACGCTGATGCAGGTGCTGCTGCGCAACCCGCTCGCCGATCCCTACATTCTCGGTATCTCGAGCGGTGCCGGCAGCGGCGCCCTGTTCGCCATGCTGCTCGGCCTGCCGGCGCTCGCCATCGACGGGATGGCCTTTGCCGGCGCCCTCGGCACCATGCTGCTGGTCTTCGGACTGGCGCACGGCGATGGCAGCTGGACGCAGACGCGCCTGCTGCTGACCGGCGTCATCGTCGCCGCCGGCGGCGGCGCTCTGGTCACCCTGATGCTGGCGATCGCCCCGGAGGACCGCCTGCGCGGCATGCTCTTCTGGCTGATGGGCGATCTCGCCCAGACCGTCAGCCCGTGGCCGCCGCTGGCGGTACTCGCCGCGACACTGGTCCTGACGATGCCCTGTGCGCGCCAGCTCAACCTGCTGGCGCGCGGCCTGCTGCAGGCACAGGCGCTCGGCGTCGCGGTAGACCGCCTGCGCCATGCCGTCTACCTGCTGGCGGCGCTGGCAACGGCCGCGGCAGTGACCAGCGCCGGCGCAATCGGCTTCGTTGGCCTCGTCGTGCCGCACCTGCTGCGACTCGCCAGCGGCAACGACCACCGGCTGCTGCTGCCGGCAGCGGCACTCGCCGGCGGTTCGCTGCTGCTGCTGGCTGACACGCTGGCACGCACCCTGATCGCGCCGCAGCAACTGCCGGTCGGCGTGCTGACCGCATTGATCGGCGTGCCGGTCTTCCTCTTCCTGCTGTCGCGGCAGCCAAAATGAGCGTGCCACTGCTCGCCACCCGGCAACTGCTGGTCGCAATCGGCGGCACGACGCTGGTGCGTGAGCTCGACCTCGATCTCGCCGCCGGCGAGCGGCTCGCCATCCTCGGCCGCAACGGCAGTGGCAAGTCGACGCTGCTGGCGACGCTGGCCGGGTTGCGCCCGGCCAGCGGCGGCACGGTCCTGCTCGCCGGCGAGGATCTGGCGCGCATGCCGGCACGCCGCGCAGCGCTGCAGCGCGCATGGCTCGGCCAGTCGCAGAACGATCCATTCGCTTCGACGGTACTGGAAACGGTCCTCACCGGCCGCCATCCGCACCTCGGGCGCTGGGACTGGGAAAGCCGGCACGATGCCGAACTGGCGCGCAGCGCCCTGCGGACGGTCGGCTTGAGCGGGCTCGAACGGCGCCAGGTCGGCACCCTTTCCGGCGGCGAACGCCAGCGACTGGCGATCGCCACCGTGCTGACGCAGGCACCGGCGCTCTATCTCCTCGACGAGCCGCTGTCGCACCTCGACCTCAACCACCAGCTGGCGGTGCTCGAACTGTTCGCCGGCGCGACGCGTGACCACGCCGCCGGCGTCGTCATGGTTGTGCACGACCCGGCGCTGGCGTACCGCTTCTGCGACCGCGCGTTGCTCCTGTTCGGCGACGGGCGCAGCGAAAGCGGCCCGGTCGACGACATCCTGACGGCGGTGACCCTGTCCGGTTTGTACGGCCACCCGCTGCGCCAGTTCGACGACGACGGCCGGCGCATCTTCGTTCCACAATGAGCACGCCATGCGTTTCCTGAGCCACTGCCTCGTCTGCATCGCCAGCATCACCCTGCTGCCACAGGCGCGCGGCGAGATCGCCGTGCGCGACGATGTCGGCACGACGGTCCGGCTCAAGGCGCCGGCGACACGCATCGTCGCCCTCGCGCCGCACATCGTCGAGATGCTCTACGCCGCCGGCGCCGGCGGCCATCTGGTCGGCGCCGTCGACTACAGTGACCATCCGCCGCCAGCCAGGCGGCTGGCCCGCGTCGGCGGCTACTCGCGGATCGACCTGGAAGCGGTCGTCGCGCTGCGGCCGGATCTCGTCATCGCCTGGGAAAGCGGCAACGACATGAGCCAGGTCGACAAGCTGCGGGCCCTCGGCCTGGCGGTCTACGTGTCGCAACCGAACGCCCTGCCGGACATCGCCGACCAGATCGAACGACTGGGCGAACTGGCCGGCACGCAGGCAAGTGCCCGCGCCGCTGCCGCGGCCTTCCGCCAGCGCCTGGCGGCGCTGCGCACCGCGCACGCCGGCAAGCCCGTGGTGCGGGTCTTCTACCAGATCTGGAAAGCGCCGCTGACCACCGTTGGCGGTCCGCAGATCATCAGCGACGCCATCAGCCTGTGTGGCGGCAGGAACGTTTTCGGCCACCTGCGCCGGATGTCGCCGACGGTCGGCGTCGAAGCGGTGCTGGCGGCCGACCCGGAAGCCATCGTCGCCACCGGCATGGGCGACGCGCGCCCAGAGTGGCTGCACGACTGGGACCGGTGGACCGGCATGACGGCGGTACGGCGCGGCAACCTCTTCCACATCGACCCGGATCTGATGCAGCGGCACACGCCGCGCATCCTCGACGGCACCGAGAAGCTCTGCGCCGCGCTCGATGTCGCCCGCAGCAGGCGGCCGCAACCCTGAAGCGGCGGCGCCGGCGCATGGCCGGCAACCGCCCGCGGGTCACCGCATCATGGCGCCGTTGCCAGCCTGCGCAGTTGCCAGCCGAGGTCCTCTTCCTGCACCCGGCGGACATCGCATCGGTAACGAAGCGCTGCAGGCGATTTCCTGTCGACTGGTCAAAAGCCTTGCGCCAGGCCGAGTTCCAGAGCCAGGCCGAGGCGCTGTGCGTTGACGCCCTGCCTGCGATCCAGGGTAGCAAATCGCCGGACGCCCAGATCCTGCGCGACGGCAATATGCAGGGCGTCTGCGCCGCGAAGCCCCTGCTCGAAATCATCCACCAGTACCGCCGCTGAGCGGTAGGCAACCCGCGAGACGGGTACCAGCGTCAGGCCGCCGGCGCCGAGTCGTTCGAACAAAGCCAGCACCTCACTCGCCTGCCGGCGGAGCAGTTGGCCGCTTCGGGTCTTGAGGGCAACGGCGCTGTGGAACTCGGTCAATGTCCAGTCGGCAGTGACCGGTGTCTCGGAGAGATTTTCGAACCACCGTTCCACCCGGGCCGTTCCTGTCTCCGGTGTCAACAAGGCCACCCAGACGCTGGTGTCAGCGTAGATCATCAGAAGCGATCGGATTCCCGCATGGCCTCGACAACCGGTTCGCCCATCGGCAGATGGGCGCGCAGTGCCTGCACCTGTTTCACGAATGCCGTCTTGTCAAACAGCTCCACTGCCATGGGTCGCAGGCGCAGATCGCCCGTCGCCGTGACTTCGATTTCCAGAGCATCGCCGGCCTTGACATGCGCCTGACGGGCGCACTCGCCAGGAATGCGTACCGCGAGGCTATTGCCCCACTTGGCCAGATGTACTTTCATGTACCGGTCCTCCACGATGTATAGCCGCGTATCTACAATATCATGCCGGGCCGTTCCTGAACATGATCCGGCGCGAGAACGTTCTCGGTCGCTTGCGCTGGCGGTCGCCGACGATCCGCCCGCGGCGTCCGGCAATGCGATGACGCATGAAAGAGACCCGCCGCAGCGGGGCTCGATGGAGCGGCAGAAGTGCTCTCACTGCTTGCGGCGGGAATCCACCATGCGAAGAAGGCCAAGGCCGAGGATCGCCAGCGTGCCCGGCTCGGGGATGTCGAGTTCCTGCCTGATTGAGCCGGTACCGGTGGTCAGGACGTAGCTGGCGCCCGTCTGGGCGAAGCCGATCGCCTCCTCCTGGTGCTTGAAGAGCTGCAGCGATGTGCCGGCCGAAGCGGCCCCCTTGCCCGCCCGAAAGATCCGCGCACATTCGGCGTGCAGGCTGCCGGCGGCGACCAGTTGGTCAACGGAGTGCCCGCTCCTGAAGTTCGGATTGACCTGGACGAGCGGCGCGGGCCAGTAGCGTTGCGACTCATACGCGGCGGCGACGAAGGACGCGATGTCCGCCGACCTGATGCGCGCGAAGCTGCGGGTGAACTGGCTGTACTCACCGACCAGCCTCTCGCGAAACTCGAAAACGTCCATGCGTACCCGGCGATTGCTGCGGCGCGGCGGCAGCGGCCGCAGCGCGAGCACGTAACCTACTTGAGATTCGACCTGTGTGCGCGGCTGCGGGCCATCCGGCGTTCGGGTTCGATCAGCGGTTCGTGCGGGAAAAGGGGGCTGCAGGACCCGCCATGCGGGAGCGATGATGCCCGATGTCCACCCACACCCGACAGGCGGCATCCTGCGGGAATCCGCTGTGAACGGGCAGCGCCGTCGTGTGGCGTAGAGGGGACCGGGCGGGAACGCGCCGCGTCTTGACGATGAGGGGCTGCAGGGAAGATACTCGCGCGACATGGTCAAGTTTCCAATGCCTTTTCCCGACCTCGCTCGCGAGCCTTCAGGCACCGCCCTGCGCAGCGCTTGGTCACCGCACCGCCACAAGCCAGCAATCCAGACTCTTCTCGCTCGTCGCCATGAAAATTCCTTCAGTTGTTCGTTGCCTGCGAATCCGCACGCAAATATTCATCATCATCGGCTCGATCGTGATCCTCTTCGGGACAGGCTTGGCGGTCGCCATCACCGGCATCGGAACGACCTCAGGCCGGTTCTCCACTTTCGTGGACAAGGACCAGGCCGAACTCCTCGCCTTCACGGAAATGTATGCGCAAGGTCTGCAGATGGGTCAAGCGCTGCGCAACATGCAACTGGAACCAGAGAACAGAAAGGCCTTTGACAATTTCGCGAAGGCAGCGGCCGACTTCGGCAAGGCGCTGCAGCAGGCGCAAAGCCTCGCTGGCCGCAACGACTCCGCAGCCGAATCGCTGCAGCGGATTGCGACCCTGCGCGAGAAGCAACGCCAGATTCAGGAGACGATCGTCAGCCGCGTCACGGCCAATGAACTCGCCGCCGCACGGGATCTGACGATTGCCGCCGAAACGCCGCTGTGGCGGGAGATCAAGCAGATCATCGTCGATCATATCGAGGCATCGCGCCGACGGGCGGCCGAATCGCGCACTCAGGTCATCGAGTCGGCGCGTCACACGCAGGAACTCTCCGTCCTGATCGCGATGGTCGCTGTCCTGGCCGGGTTGTTCCTGTCGTTTTTCATCGTGCGCCGCATCAACCGGGCGCTTGACCTCGCCGTGCAGGTTGCCAATTGCGTGGCGGAAGGGAAACTCGACAACGCCATCGAAGTCAGGTCCGGGGATGAGGCCGGGAAGATGTTGCTGGCACTCGACAAGATGCAGCACAGGTTGCAGATCATCTTGAAGGAAATCGACGACTGCGGCCGCAACATGGAGCAATCCGCCTATCGGGTGGCCGCCATCTCGAACGAAATCGCCGAGGTCAGCGAGCAGCAGGAATGCCATTCGGACGAGGTCGGCAAGGCCATGCAGCATGTCCATCAGATTTCTTCCGACGTGCAGGCAAGAGCCATCGATACGGCAAACCGCTCGGATCAGGTGGAGGAACTCGCCCGGAAAGGCATCGACAACGTGCGCCAGAACATCGCATCGATGGAGCGTACGGCGCGCGAGGTCGGTCACGCATCCGGCGAAATCCTGGAACTGGAGCGCTTTGCCCAGATGATCCACAACATCGTGAACGTCATCAAGGAAATCGCCGGGCAAACCAACTTGCTGGCGTTGAATGCGGCCATCGAGGCAGCGCGGGCCGGGGAATCGGGGCGTGGCTTTGCCGTGGTCGCCGACGAAGTGCGGAAATTGGCGGAGCGCACGACCCACTCGGCCTCCGAGGTCAGCGCGATCATCGGACAACTGTCGGAGAAGGTCCAGCACGTCGTCACTTCAATGAATGTGGTCGTCGAAAAAGTCGGCGCGACGCAGGAGGAAGCACGCAGGACGGCACAGAGCATCGAGGGCATCGCGACGACTGCCGTCGAGACGGCCAGGGCGAACCAGGCCATTTCCCAGGCCAGCCAACAGCAGGTCGACGAATTTGCCCGCCTCGAATCCAGGCAGGACGAACTGTTCACTACCCTGCACGCCAATGGCATGAAGGTGCAGACGACGGCGGCGATCGGCGAGGACCTGCGCGCGGTCGCCGGCCGGCTCAACAACATCATGGAAGGATTCACGTTCACGGGGGAACTGGCAATCGCACCGGCGCAGCACGAAAAGCGGCGCGCGCCGCGCGCCCAGAACACGCTGCGGGTCAGACTCTTGCTCGGAACGACAGCGGCTGAAGCCGTCGCCAGCGATTTCTCGATGCTGGGCCTGCGACTGAGAACCCGCAACATGTTGCCGCAGAATGAGCCGCTCCGCCTGCAGATCCACTTGCCCAACAGCGATCTGCAAGCGTACGAGAAGCAGAACCCACTGAGCATTGAAGCGCGACTGGCCTGGCAGAAACGAGAGGCAGACGGATTCCTGTGCGGCGTCGAGTTCAGCGGCCTCGACGCGGCGCAGACGGCGCAGCTGCGGAACTGCTTCCGCTTCTATCGCAAGAGCCCGGAATTTCATGCCACCCCTTCGGCCACGGCATGAAACGGCCTCGATATCGGGAACAGCTGCTTGCACACTCCCTGGCCGGATGAACAGGGTGCCCATCGGCCCGTCCCGGATTCACTCTGGTTGATCACCTGCGTGCCTGCGCCACCCGGCGCTCGACGTCGACCGATGACCGAAAGAGTGACGACTGTCGCTGCTTCGCTGCCCGGGTCTAGCGCGTCAGCGCCATGAACAGTTCCGGCAGCCGCTGCGGCAGCCGTTCGATGCGGTCGATCACCGAATGGCGGTGACCGAAGATGTGAGCGACGTAATCGTCCGCCTTGGCGTCGAGACTGATGCAGTAGCTGAAGATGCCCTGCCGGTCGAGCTCGCCCACCGCCTTGCGCGCGTCCTCGATCAGCAGCCGGCCGTCCGGCACGTCGACGTCCGACGGCTGGCCATCGGTGAGGACCAGCAGCAGCTTCTTCTCGGCCCGCTGCGCCGCGAGGTAGTGCGCCGCGTGCCGCAGAGCGGCGCCGATGCGCGTCGAGTAGCCGGCCTGCATCGCCGCCAGGCGGCGCTTGACGGCGTCGCCCCAGGGCTCGCTGCTGCCCTTGAGATGCAGGTAGCGGACGTCGTGCCGGGTATCCGAATGGAAGCCGGCAATGGCGAACGGGTCGCCGAGCTGGTCGATCGACCAGGCGAGCAGTGAGACCGCCTCCTGGCTGAGTTCGAGCACCGTCTGCTCGCCATCGCCGCTGCCGACCTTGTCCGCCAGTGACTCGGAAAGATCGAGGAGCAGCAGGACGGTGAGGTTGCGGCCGTTGCTGCGATGGCTCATGTTGATCCGCGGATCGGGCGTGACGCCGCTGCGGCAGTCGATCAGCGAGCGGACGGCGACATCGAGGTCGAGTTCGCTGCCATCCTCCTGAAAACGCTGGCGAACCCGTTCCTGCGGCTTGAGGACGTCGAGCAGGCGCTTGAGCCGACGGGCGAGTGCGGCGTGCCGGTCGAGCAGCCGGTCGATCAGCGCCGCGTCGCCCGACGGGTGCAGCGATTCGTAGAGGCTCACCCAGTCGGGACGGTAGCTCTGGCTGTGATCGTCCCACTCCGGGTAATGGCGCGGTGGCAGGCGTTGGCTTTCGGCGCTGGCGCTCGCCGGACGGTGTTCGACGAACATCTCCTCGTCGTCGGAGAGTTCGTGGAAGCGCCAGAGATGGCGGTTGTCGTCGCGGTAGTCGACCAGCGTATCGGTGAAGTGGAGCTCGGGCAACTGGTCACTCTGCCGGCGGGTGCGGGCCACGTAAGCGAGCGCCAGCTCGCTCATCGCCAGGCTGCTTGCCTCGCCATCGGCCAGCGCCTGGCGGAAGCGGGCGACGAATTCGCGCAGGTCTCCGTCGGTGTCGCCGTGTTCGCCATCGAGCAGGGCGCGCGACAGCCTGGCCAGGCGATGGCGCAGGCAGGAGAAGCGTTGCGGGTCGCAAGCGCCGGCAACCGGGCGCGGATGCAGCGCGCCGAAGATGCGCCGCATGCCCGGATAGCGGCGAACGATCAGTGTGTCGATGCGGCTGTCCTCGAAGGTCTCGACCGCCAGGCGCTGCATCGGGCTGAGGTTGTCGGCGAACAGCGGCGTGCTCCAGCGCCGGTGGCCAGCGATGTGCGCCAGTGCGGCTCGGTAGCGGTCGATGGCGCTGACGCCCGCCGCATCGTCGAGGACGTCGGGCAGGCGGATGCCATCCGCGTCGTCGTAAGGCTGCACCGGCGGCACCGGCGACGCCGGCGACGCCGGGTTGGCGGCTGCGCTGGCGACGGCGTACGGGACGAGCAGCGCCTGCTCGCCCCAGAGCCCCCGCAGATAGAGTTCGAGCAGGCGCTCGTGGTCGACCAGCAGGGTCCCGTGCCGTTCGCGCTGGAAGACGGCACGGCTGTCGGCCGACTGCAGGCGGAAGTAGTCACGCTGACGTTCGGGGTGGCTGGCGTGATTGCGTACGCCGAAGTCGACCCAGTTCGTCAGGCCGGCGATGCTCAGGCCGGCGAGCAGCGTCGGCGCCTGAGCCAGGAAGTCGGGCAGGCCGGGGCTGGCGAAGGTCTTGTGGATGCCGTGGATCGATCCCGAAGTGCGCTCCATCAGGCGCAGCGTCAGGTCGAGGTAGCGCTGCAATTGCTCACCGGCGGCAAGCCGCCGCGAGACGGCGGCGAGGCTCTGCAGGAACGGGGCGATGGCCTTGCCGTTCGGCGACTTGTGCAAACGCTGCAGCGTCGCGAGCACTGCCGGCAAGCTCTCTTCGCCGACGCAGCGCGCGACTGCCGGCCACTCCTCGAGGAAGGCCAGCAGCGGTTCGGCGCCACGGCCGATGCGTCCGAGGAAGCGGGCGCAGTCGAGGTAGGCGTCGACGCCCGCCGGCGTGAGAACGGCGATGGCTTCGCGCAGGCAGTCGGCGAAGACGCCGTCGACCTGCGGCAGCCGACAGTCGAGCCGAGCACGGCAGGCGGCCAGACGATCCGCCGAGAGCGCCGGGGGAGTCTCGCTGCCGCGCATGCCAAGTCCCGTTCTCAGGCGAAGATGGCGTCGATTGCGTGCTCGAGCGTCTCGCGGATGTCGCGGTCGTCGGTGATCGGACGCACGAGCGCCATGCGGCAGGCGTCGCCGGCAGCGACCCCGTTCCGGATCAGCGTCGCCGCATAGACGAGCAGGCGGGTCGACACGCCTTCGTCGAGCCCATGCCCCTTGAGGCGGCGCGCGGCAGCGCCGACGGCGACCAGTTGCGCCGCCAACGCGCGATCGATGCCGCTTTCGCTGGCCAGGATCGTCGCTTCGAGTTCGGCCTCCGGGTAGTCGAAATCGAAGGCGGTGAAACGCTGTTTGGTCGACTGCTTGAGATCCTTCATCAGGCTCTGGTAGCCGGGGTTGTACGAAATGACGAGCTGGAAGTCCGCATGCGCGCGCAGCAGTTCGCCCTTCTTGTCGAGCGGCAGCGTCCGCCGGTGGTCCGTCAGCGGATGGATGACGACGGTCGTGTCCTGGCGGGCCTCGACGATCTCGTCGAGGTAGCAGATGGCGCCGATGCGCGCGGCGGTGGTCAGCGGACCGTCGAGCCAGCGCGTGCCGCCCGCTTCCAGGAGGTAGCGGCCGACCAGATCCGAGGCCGTCATGTCCTCGTTGCAGGCCACCGTGATCAGCGGCCGGTCGAGCTTCCAGGCCATGTATTCGATGAACCGCGACTTGCCGCAACCCGTCGGCCCCTTCACCATCACCGGCAGGCGGGCGGCGTAGGCGGCGGCATAGAGCGCGACCTCGTTGCCCTGCTGGCGGTAGAAAGGTTCCCGGCGAACCCGGTACTGCTCGCTGTCGGTCATTGCCTGCCCCTGCCCAGCCGGCGGCGAGCCGCCGGCGTGCCGTTGTCGGTCGTCGGTCGGCCCGCGACCGCCGCTCGTTGGTCTCAGCGATGCACGCCGAGCCGGTCCCGCCAGCCCGGATGCAGCCTGTCGGCATCGCCAGGGAAGGATTCGAAGGCGCGGGCGAACTCGCGGTGCTGGCGCGCCCATTCGATCGGGTCGGCGCCGGCCTTCCAGCACTCGTAGGCCTGCCGCAGCGAGATCGCGCCGGCGGCCGGGCTGTCGATGTGGCCGTACGCGCCGCCACCGGCGGTATTGATGACGTTGCCGTGACCGAGGTTGGCGAAGAATCCCGGCAGGCGCAGGGCGTTCATGCCGCCCGAGATGATCGGCGTCGTCGGCTTCATGCCGTACCACTTCTGGTGGTAGGCCGGACCCTGGTATTCGTCGCGTTCGATGATGTAGGCGATCGAGCGGTCGTCGGCGTCGCCTTCCATCTTGCCGAAGCCCATCGTACCGACGTGTATTCCCGAGGCCCCCTGCAACCGCGCCATCTTCGCCAGCACATAGGCGGTATAGCCGCGCTTCGAGCTTGGCGAGGTGACGGCCCCATGGCCGGCGCGGTGGTAATGCAGATACTGGTTCGGGTACTGGCGACGCGCGGTGGTAACCATGCCGGGGCCACCGACATAGCCGTCGACGAGAAACGCCACCTTGTCGGCATCCGGACCGAAAGTCTCGAGGATGTAGTCGGCGCGTGCGCACATCTCGTAATGGTCGTCGGCGGTGATGTTGGCGGAGAAGATCTTGGCCTGCCCGGTTTCGTCCTGCGCCCGCTTCATGGCGTCGTAGACGAGCGGCATGACCTTCTTCATCGGCGCAAAGACCTGGTTGCCCTGTGGTTCGTCGTTCTTGATGAAGTCGCCACCGAGCCAGAACTGGTAGGCGGCTGCGGCGAATGGTTCCGGGCGCAGGCCAAGCTTCGGCTTGATGATCGTGCCGGCGATGTAGCCACCGTCACGGATCGGCCGGCCGAGGATGCGCCAGAGATCGGAGATGTCCTTCGCCGGCCCGTCGAAGTGCTGCAGCGCACGCTGCGGGACGTGGAAGTCGTAGATCTTGGCGTGCTCGATGTCGCCCATTCCCTGGTTGTTGCCGATGCACAGCGTCAGGAAGGAGACGATCATCATGCGGCCGTCGGTGACATTGCGGTCGAAGAGTTCGAGCGGATAGGCAATGCGCATCTCCTCGCTCGCTTCGTCGATGTGGTAGACCAGGGCGTCGACGCCGCGCGTGAAGTCGTCGGTCGTACTCACCTCGACGTTGGTGCCGGTCGACGATTCGGCAGCGAAGTGGGCGGCTGCCGGCAGGTAATCGTAACCCGCCTTCGGCTTCATCTTGTAAGCGACGAGGATGTGCCGACCACCCTCGATCAGGTCCTCTTCCCGGAGGCTGAGGTCGGCGTAACGGTTCGATTGGTCCATGCGTGTCTCCCTGCGTGGATGTGGAATAGAGCGAGCGGAACGGGTCTGCGGATCGGAGTGCGCGCAGTTTAGGTGCTCACATAGATTATTTGAAGTTAAACTTTTTGCAAATTATCGTTAGCGATCACTTTCCAACGAGGTCCCCCCTGCTTCGCCGGCACCTGCACCGCGGCCAGACTGGCCTGGCCGCCAACCCCAGCCGCCGCGAGGCGGGCGCGGTTGGCCGCGCGCTGACGGCGCTGCGGCGAGGAAGGTGGCAAAAGTGCCGCTTTTGGCGGATAATCCGCACATGCGATTCAACCTCCTGCCCCGGACTCGCGAAGCATCGTGCCCACACCATTTTCCCCCCTGACCAGCGTCATCCGCGCCCTCGCCATGGACGCGGTGCAACAGGCCAACTCCGGTCACCCCGGGATGCCGATGGGGATGGCCGAAATCGCGGAAGTGCTCTGGCGTCGCCACCTGCGCCACAACCCGGCGGATCCTGGCTGGCCGGACCGTGACCGCTTCGTCCTCTCGAACGGTCATGGTTCGATGCTGCTCTATGCGCTGCTCCATCTCAGCGGCTACGACGTTTCGCTCGACGACCTGAAGAAGTTCCGCCAGTTCCGCTCGCGGACACCGGGCCACCCCGAGGTCGGGCACACGGCCGGCGTCGAGACGACGACCGGCCCGCTCGGGCAGGGGCTGGCCAACGCGGTCGGCATGGCGATCGCCGAACGGATGCTCGCCGCCGAGTTCAACCGGCCCGGGCACGAGATCGTCGACCACGCGACCTACGTCTTTGTCGGCGATGGCTGCCTGATGGAGGGCATCTCGCACGAGGCATGCTCGCTCGCCGGCACCCTCGGGCTCGGCAAGCTGGTCGCCATCTACGACGACAACGGAATTTCGATCGATGGCCACGTCGCCGGCTGGTTCACCGACGATACCCGGCAACGCTTCGAGGCCTACGGCTGGCGGGTGATCGCCGACATCGACGGCCACGACACGCAGGCGATCGACGAGGCACTGTTGGCCGCACGCAGCGATGGCGAGCGGCCGACGCTGATCTGCTGCCGGACGCAAATCGGCTTTGGCGCGCCCAACAAGGCGGGCAGTCACGACGCACACGGCGCACCGTTGGGTGCCACCGAAGTCGCCGCGACGCGCGCCCACATCGGCTGGCCGCACGCGCCTTTCGAGATTCCCGTCGAGGTCTACGCACAGTGGGACGGCCGTGTCCGCGGCAGCTTCTTCCAGGACAACTGGCGGAAGCGCTTTGCCGCCTACGCCGACGCCTTCCCCGAACTGGCTGCCGAGTTCAGCCGCCGCATCGATGGTGCGCTGCCGGAAGGCTGGCAGGATGCCGTTGCGGGTTGCCTGGCCGGAGCTGCCCGTGGCGGCACCATCGCCACGCGCAAGGCCTCGCAAAGCGCCATCACTGCCCTGGCGCCGTGCCTGCCGGAGCTGGTCGGTGGCTCGGCGGACCTGACCGGATCGAACCTGACCTGGTGGCCGGGCGCGCAAGCGATCACTGGTCAGCAGGGCGGCAACTACATCTACTACGGCGTGCGTGAGTTCGCCATGACGGCGATCGCCAACGGCCTGGCGCTGCACGGGGGGCTGCTTCCCTACACCGCCACCTTCCTGGTGTTCTCCGACTACGCACGCAACGCCATCCGCATGGCGGCACTGATGCAGTTGCGGCAGATCATGGTCTATACCCATGACTCGATCGGCCTCGGCGAGGATGGACCGACGCACCAGCCGATCGAGCATCTCGCCTGCCTGCGACTGATCCCCGGGGTCGACCTGTGGCGGCCGGCCGACGCCGTTGAAACCGCGGTCGCCTGGGTGGCCGGCGTCGAGCGTCGCCACGGGCCGACCATTCTCGCCCTTTCGCGGCAGAACCTGCCGCTCGTCAGCAGCCCTGCAGCCGCTTCGACGATGCGCCGTGGCGGCTATGTTCTGGCCGACTGCCCGGCGCCGCGCGTCATCCTGATCGCCACCGGCTCGGAGGTTCGCCTGGCGCTCGACGCACAGCGCGCACTGGCGGCGGACGGCATCGCGGCGCGTGTGGTTTCGCTGCCCTGCTGCGAGGTTTTCGACCGCCAGGAGCCGGCCTATCGCGACGCGGTGCTGCCGCGAGCGGTGCCGCGGGTGGCGATCGAAGCCGGCGTGAGCGGCTTCTGGTACAAGTACGTTGGACTCGACGGCGCCGTCCTCGGCATCGATCGATTTGGAGAGTCGGCGCCCGCCGACCAGTTGTTTGACTCTTTCGGTTTCACCGTGGCCAATGTGGTCAGGATCGTGAAATCACTGCTGTAATTTCTCAAGGAGACCGTTTCAATGACTATCAAGGTAGGCATCAATGGCTTTGGGCGTATCGGCCGCATGGTTTTCCGCGCTGCCGTCAAGAACTTCCCGGACATCGAGGTGGTCGGCATCAATGACCTGCTCGAACCCGACTATCTGGCGTACATGCTCAAGTACGATTCGGTGCATCGCCGCTTCGACGGTGACATCTCCGTCGATGGCAACACGCTGGTGGTCAATGGCAAGAGAATCCGCCTGACCGCCGTCAAGGATCCCGCCGAGCTGAAGTGGAACGAAGTCGGTGCCGACGTCGTCGTCGAGTCGACCGGCCTCTTCCTGACCCTCGACAGCTGCCAGAAGCACATCGCCGCCGGCGCCAAGAAGGTCATCCAGAGCGCCCCGAGCAAGGACGATACGCCGATGTTCGTCTTCGGCGTCAATGACGAAACCTACGCTGGCCAGGCGATCATCTCGAACGCGTCGTGCACGACCAACTGCCTGGCACCGGTGGCCAAGGTCCTCAATGACAACTGGGGCATCAAGCGCGGCCTGATGACCACGGTACATGCCGCCACCGCCACCCAGAAGACCGTCGATGGCCCGTCGAACAAGGACTGGCGTGGTGGCCGCGGCATCCTCGAGAACATCATCCCGTCCTCGACCGGTGCCGCCAAGGCAGTCGGCAAGGTGATTCCGTCGCTCAACAAGAAGCTCACCGGCATGGCTTTCCGCGTTCCGACCTCCGACGTCTCCGTCGTCGACCTGACCTGCGAACTGAGCAAGGAAGCCACCTACGAGCAGATCTGCGCCGCCATGAAGGCCGCTTCCGAGGGTCCGATGAAGGGTGTTCTCGGCTACACCAACGAGAAGGTCGTGGCGACCGACTTCCGCGGCGAGAGCTGCACCTCGGTGTTCGATGCCGAAGCGGGCATGGCCCTCGACGGCACCTTCGTCAAGATCGTCTCGTGGTACGACAACGAATGGGGCTACTCCTGCAAGGTGCTGGACATGGTCCGGGTGATGACCCGCTGAGCGAGTGAGAAGGAGGGGGCGCCTGCGGGCGCCCCCGCTGGCTGCAGCCGCCTACAACCAACCACAGAACAAGAATGTCACGAGATACCAAGATCGTCGCCACCCTGGGTCCGGCGTCGTCGAGCAGCGAAGTGCTCGAACGGATGATTCGCGCCGGCGTCGATGTCGTGCGCCTCAATTTTTCGCATGGCACGGCCGACGACCACATCGCGCGCGCCCAGATGGTGCGTGAAGTGGCCGCCCGCGTGCAGCGGCCGGTCGGCATCCTCGCCGACCTGCAGGGGCCGAAGATCCGGGTTGGCAAGTTCGCCGAGGGCAAGATCTGGCTCGAACAGGGCGCCCGTTTCATCCTCGACTCGCGCTGTGAACTCGGCGACGGCGAGCGCGTGGGTCTCGACTACAAGGACCTGACGCGCGACGTTTCCGCCGGCAGCGTCCTCCTGCTCGACGATGGCCGCATCGTCCTCGACGTCGAACGCGTCATCGGCAACGAGATCTTCACCACCGTTCGTCACGGCGGCGAACTCTCCAACAACAAGGGAATCAACCGCCAGGGCGGCGGCCTGTCGGCACCGGCGCTGACGGCCAAGGACATGGACGACATCCGTACGGCGGCGAGCATCGGTGTCGATTTCGTCGCCGTGTCGTTTCCCAAGAGTGCCGCCGACATGTACATGGCGAAGCAGCTGATCCACGCCGCCGGCGGCCAGGCGGCGACGATCGCCAAGATCGAACGGGTCGAGGCCGTGGCGGCGCTCGAGGAGATCATCGCCTCGTCGGACGGCATCATGGTCGCGCGCGGTGATCTGGCGGTCGAGGTGGGCGATGCGGCCGTGCCGGCACTGCAGAAGCGAATGATCCAGATGGCGCGGGAGAAGAACAAGCTGGCGATCACCGCGACGCAGATGATGGAGTCGATGATCCTCGCACCGACACCGACGCGGGCCGAGGTTTCGGACGTCGCCAACGCGGTTCTCGATGGTACCGATGCCGTGATGCTCTCGGCCGAGACGGCTTCCGGCAGATATCCGGTCGAGACCGTCGAAGCGATGACCAGGATCTGCCAGGCCGCCGAGCGATCGGCCGAGGTCACCCTCGACAGTGCCTTCCTCAATCAGGTCTTCACGCGCATCGACCAGACGATTTCGCTGGCCGCGATCTGGACGGCGCACCATCTCAAGGTCAAGGCGATCGCCGCGCTCACCGAGTCCGGCGCGACGGCGCTCTGGATGAGCCGCCTCAACTGCGGCGTTCCGGTCTACGCACTGACCCCGCGCCCCGAAGCGCTGACCCGGATGTGCCTGTACCGCGCGGTCTATCCATTGTTCATGACGCAGCGACCGACCACCCGCGACGAGCTGCTGCACGATGCCGAGGAACTGCTGACCAGCGCCGGCATCGTCGACAAGGGCGACTTCATCGTCCTCACTGCCGGCGACCCGATGGGCAGCAGCGGCAGCACCAACACGCTGAAGATCGTCCGGGTCGGCGATCGACAGGCTTACCAGGTCTGAGGGGAGCAGCGAACTTCCTCCGGCATCCTCTGCTCGCTCCACGCGGACCATTCTTCCCGGCAAGCCGCACAGGCGGCTTGCCCCGCCCGCCACGGCGGGCAACAACTGGAGATGACAATCATGCCAATCGTATCGATGCGTCAATTGCTCGACCACGCCGCCGAGAACGGCTATGGTCTGCCCGCTTTCAACGTCAACAACATGGAACAGGTGTGGGCGATCATGGAAGCCGCCGCCGAGGTCGACGCGCCGGTGATCATGCAGGCCTCAGCCGGCGCCCGCAAGTACGCCGGCGAGCCCTTCCTTCGCCACCAGATCCTCGCGGCACTCGAAGCCTATCCGCACATCCCGATCGTCATGCACCAGGACCATGGCCAGTCGCCCGCCGTCTGCATGTCGGCCATCCGCTCCGGCTTTTCGTCGGTGATGATGGACGGCTCGCTGATGGCCGACGGCAAGAGCGTCGCCTCCTATGAGTACAACGTCGAGGTCACCAGCAAGGTGGTCGAATTCGCCCATGCCATCGGCGTCTCGGTCGAAGGTGAATTGGGCGTCCTCGGCTCGCTCGAAACGATGCGCGGCGACAAGGAGGACGGGCACGGCGCGGAAGGCACGATGACCCGCGAGCAACTGCTGACCGACGTCGAGCAGGCAGCCGATTTCGTCAGGCAGACGCAGTGCGACGCACTGGCGATCGCCATCGGAACCTCGCACGGCGCCTACAAGTTCACCAAGAAGCCGACCGGAGACATCCTGGCGATCGACCGCATCCGCGAGATCAACCAGCGCATCCCGAACTGCCATCTGGTGATGCATGGCTCGTCGTCGGTACCGCAGGAACTGCTCGAGGAGATTCGCCAGTTCGGCGGCGACATGAAGGAGACCTACGGCGTGCCGGTCGAAGAGATCGTCACCGGCATCAAGCATGGTGTGCGCAAGGTCAACATCGACACCGACATCCGTCTGGCGATGACCGGGGCGATTCGCCGCTATTTCGCCGAGAATCCAGCCAAGTTCGATCCACGCGACTATCTCAAGCCGGCGCGCGAGGCGGCCAAGAAGATCTGTCGCGCCCGCTTCGAGGCCTTCGGTACCGCCGGTCAGGCGAGCCGGATCAAGGTCATCCCGCTCGACCGGATGGCCGAACGCTACCGTAGCGGCGAGCTGAAGCAGACCGTCGTCTGATCGAGCAAACAGCGGCTGCGGCGCTCGCGACGGTTGCAGCCGCTTCCTGACCGATGGCACCGCAGCCCGAGCAGCCACTTGCCGGCCTCGCGCAGCACCCGCTGCGCCAATTGCTCAACGACGAGTTCCATGCCCGCCCGGCGCCCCCCCTGGTGGCGCCGGTTCTCGTCTCGCACCTCGCGTTCACCCACGATGCCGCCTCGCTCGCGGCCGAAGGCCAGCGCGTCCACGACGCCGCCCGTCAAGCCGGCATGGACCGGCTGAGCGGCTCGGGCGACTCGGTCCTCTTCGCCGGTGCCGGCTTCATCCTGCGCTGGGAGCGGCACACGGAGTTTTCCTGCCACACCGTGTTCTGCTCGCCGGCCGCCGTCGGCGAGACAGCGGCAGCCACCCGCGCGCTCGACCTGCTGCCGCGCGCGTACCTGCAGGGGATACCCGGACGACTGATCGTCGCCACCCATGTCGAGCTGCGATCGGCGAACGAAGTCTCACCGCAATCAGTCACCGGCAACCTTTCCCCGACCGGTCGGCAGATGATCGCAGCCCAGGTTGCCGACCAGGCTGCCTGGGTATTCACCGATTTCATGCTCGAGCAGGACGCGACGAGCTTTCTCGTCCTCGACCGCTCGCTGACCCCACGGCAGGCGGGACGCACGGTACAGCGCCTGCTCGAGATCGAGACCTATCGCCTGCTGGCACTGCTGGCGCTGCCGGTGGCGCGCGAGATCGGCGCCTGGATGCATGACGCCGAAGAGGAACTGGCGACGATGGTCGACCACATTGGTGAGGCCAGTTCGCCGAGCGACGAGAGCCGGGTTCTCGGCGAGCTGACGCGACTGGCGGCGAAGGTCGAGCATTCGCTGGCGCGTACCACCTTCCGCTTTGGCGCCGCGCGCGCCTATCACGAGCTGGTGATGCAGCGCATCAGCGAGCTGCGCGAGACGCGCGTCAGCGGCTGCCCAAGCTTTCACGAGATCATGCAGCGTCGTCTGCTGCCGGCCATGCAGACCTGCAAGGCAATGGCCAGCCGCCAGGACGAGCTGTCGGACCGACTGGCGCGCACCAGCCAGCTCTTGCGCACGCGCGTGGACGTCGAGGTCGAAAGGCAGAACCAGCAGCTGTTGACACAAATGAACCGGCGCGCCCACCTGCAGTTGCGGTTGCAGGAGACCGTCGAGGGACTGTCGGTGGTCGCCATCACCTACTATGCCTCGCAACTGGTGCACTATCTCGCCAAGGGTGGCGCGCACCTGCTGCCGTGGATCTCGCCCGAACTGGCGACGGCGGCCTCGATTCCGCCGATCGCAGCCTGCGCCCTGCTCGCCATCCGCCGCCTGCGCCGGCGGCTGCAGCAAAGGGAAGGCGCCGCGCATTGAGAGGCACCGCCGGGCCGCGCGCTTTCTGCCCTATAATCGCGGGCTTCGACCGTCTCTCCCGCCATCGCAGCCCCCCGGAACAAGAACGTGAGCGCAGCCCTGTTCGAATCGAGCATCACCAGTCTGCCGCTGCTCGGCCGCGGCAAGGTGCGCGACATCTACGGGGTCGGCAGCGACCGTCTGTTGATCGTCACCAGCGACCGCCTGTCGGCTTTCGACGTCGTCCTGCCCGACCCGGTACCTGACAAGGGCCGCGTGCTGACGCGCCTCGCCCACTTCTGGTTCGACCGCCTCGCGACGATCATCCCCAACCAGCTCACCGGCATCGACCCGGAGTCGGTCGTCGCTGCCGACGAACGCTGGCAGGTGCGCGGGCGTGCGCTGGTCGTCAAGCGCCTGCGGCCACTGCCGATCGAGGCGGTGGTGCGGGGCTACCTCATCGGCTCCGGCTGGCAGGATTACCAGGCAAACGGCGCCGTCTGCGGCATCGCCCTGCCCGCCGGCCTGCAACTCGCCAGCCGCCTGCCACAACCGATCTTCACGCCGGCGACCAAGGCGGCGATCGGCGATCACGACGAGAACATCGCCTTCGAACGCGCTGCTGCCGAGTGCGCACGCGCACTCGCCGACCTGCTGCCAGCCAACGGCCGCAGCGGCGAGGAGGTCGCCGGGCAGGCAAGGGAGGCAGCCGTCGCGCTGTACACGGCCGCCGCCGCGCATGCGGCCGCGCGCGGCATCATCATCGCCGACACCAAGTTCGAGTTCGGACTCGACGCCAGCGGCGTCCTGCACCTGATCGACGAGGCCCTGACCCCGGACTCGTCACGCTTCTGGCCAGCCGACGCCCATCGCGAGGGCTTCAGCCCGCCCTCCTTCGACAAGCAGTACGTGCGCGATTACCTGGAAACACTCGCCTGGAACAAGCGGCCCCCGGCCCCCCGCCTGCCGGCCGAGGTGCTCGCCGGCACGCGCGCCCGCTACGTCGAAGCCTGCGAACGGCTGACCGGCGAGACATTCATCGACTGATCGACTGCCCGGCGCACCGCGCATCGCCGCGGTCAGCGCCCCTCTCGCAGAAGGAGTGCGCATGCGTGTGGAGACAAGCCCAACAACCGAGCGCCATGATTCGGCACCCGCGGTGCGCAGCGTCGGCATCGGTCGGCCGTTGGCCTGGCTCGCTGCGGGTTGGCGCGACTTGGTCGCGAACCCGATCGCCAGTCTCGCCTATGGCCTGCTGTTCGCCATCGCCGGCGACCTGATCACCATCTTCGCCTGGCGCAACGGACAGATCTTCATCGTCGCCACCTCCGGCTTCTTCCTCGTCGCCCCGCTGCTCGCCGGTGGCCTGTACGAGATCAGCCGGCGCCTGGAAAGCGGCCAGAAGTCGACCTTCATCGGCTCGCTCGCCGGCGGTCGACGCAACGCCGTCGAGCTGGCCAAGCTGGGGCTGTTGCTGGCATTGTTCGGCCTCGCGTGGGAACGGGTCTCGAGCTTCCTGTTCGCCTTCCTGGCGCCTGGAATTGCTCCCGACCTGCTGGCTCTGCTGGCCGAGATTCATCTCTCGGTCGAGCACCGCGACCTGCTGCTGATCTGGATTCTCGCCGGGGGAATCCAGGCGCTGCTGGTGTTTTCGCTGACCGTCGTCTCGGTCCCCATGCTGCTCGACCGACCGGTGACCGTCGGCACCGCCATCCGCACCAGCCTGCGCGCCGTCGACGCCAACCTGTTGCCGATGCTCGTCTGGGGCGCGACCGTCGTCGTCCTGACGGCGCTGGGCTTCCTCACCCTGTTCTTCGGCCTCATCGTCCTCATGCCATTGCTCGGCCACGCGACCTGGCACGCCTATCGCGACCTGGTGGAATAGGGACAGCATCACGGGCGCCGGCCGTTGCCGCCAGCAATGCTCCCTTGCCAACCCGGGTGAGGCCATACCGGGTCGTTCCTTGACCGGTTCGAGCTCCCTGGAGACGGGCCAGGACGAAGTGGGGCGGCTCATCGGCGACAGGGTGCCGTCGGCGAAGAGTCGATCCAGGCGGCCCATCCGCGTCACCCGACTGCCAAGAATCGTCAGCTTGACCCCTCCTGCCCGAGCGCAGCGGTCGCGGCGCGCGCACTTCCTGCCGTGCCAGTCGCGCGACCGGGAACGCTCCTACTGCGCCGAACTCGCAATCGTGGCTGCCATCAGGAGATTGCGCGCATCGGTCTGCGCCGCCTTGTCCTCCCCTTTCGCGACGAACTCGGCGAACCGAGGCACTGCGATGGCGGACAGAATGCCGATGATCGCGAGGACGATCATCAACTCGATCAGGGTGAATCCCCCGGACGGCCTGTTGGTCTTCTGAAACATGTCCCGTTGCTCTTGAGTGAAGACATGCGACCGCCAGCAAGTTCCATGCCATCGTACGGACAGGGGTGCGCAGACCCGCAGTCATCTGGCGCCGCTCGGCCATGCCACGTGGCGCTCCCAGCGCGACCTAGTACAATAGCCAGCAGTCGCACCGGCACCGGCCGCCGGCGCCGACAGAGCCCTCTTCCCACCTGGAAACACCATGAACCAGCCCAACAGCCTGCAGGACAACCCGCTGCTCGATCTTTCCGGCCTGCCGCGTTTCGACCTGCTGTCACCGGACGATGTGCAGCCGGCGATCACCGAGTTGCTCGCGCGCTGCCGCAGCCTGGTCGACCGACTCGCGTCCGCTGCCGTCGCCGCCACGTGGTCGGATTTCGCGGCGCCGCTGGCCGACGGTTTTGAGCAGCTGGCGCGCGCCTGGGGAATCGTCGGCCATGTGCACTCGGTCAACGACGTGCCGGCATGGCGCGACGCCTACAACCGGATGCTGCCTGAGGTCTCGCGCTTCTACGCCGAGGTCGGTCAGGACCTGCAACTGTTCGCCAAGTACCGGGCGATCGCCGCCGGCAGCGAGTTCGCCACCCTGTCGCCGGCGCAGCAGCGGGTCGTCGAGCACGAGGTGCGCGACTTTCGCCTGGCGGGCGCCGAGTTGCCGGCGGCGAGCAAGCCGCGCTTCCAGGAAATCAGCGAAGAACTGGCACAGCTGGCGGCACGCTTCTCCGAGAACCTGCTCGACGCGACCAACGCCTTCAGCGAACTGGTGACCGACGCCAGCGAACTGGCCGGCCTGCCCGACGACGTGCGTCAGGCGGCGCGCGAGGCCGCCGAGCGCGACGGCAGCAGCGGCTGGAAGTTCACCCTGCACATGCCATCCTACCTGCCGGTGATGCAGTACGCCGACAGCCGTCGCCTGCGCGCCACGCTGTACCGTGCCTATGCCACACGTGCCGCCGAGTCCGGACCGGCCGAGCTCGACAATACCCCGCTGATCCGGCGGATTCTCGAACTGCGTCATGAGCAGGCGCGGATGCTCGGCTACGGCAGCTTTGCCGAGGTCTCGCTGGTGCCCAAGATGGCCGACTCGGTCGCCCAGATCCTCGCCTTCCTGCGCGACCTGGCAACCAGGGCACGGCCTTTCGCCGAAAGGGACGTCGCCGACCTGCGTGCCTTCGCGAGCGGCGAACTCGGCCTGCCGACCATGGAGGCCTGGGATGTCGCCTATGTCTCGGAAAAGCTGCTGCAGGCGCGCTACGCGTTCTCCGAGCAGGAGGTGAAGCAGTACTTCACCGAGGACAAGGTTCTTGCCGGCCTGTTCTCGGTCATCGAAAGCCTGTTCGATGTCCGCCTGCGGCCCGACCGGGCGCCCGTCTGGCACGAGGACGTTCGCTTCTTCCGCATCGAGAACCCAGCCGGCGAACTTGTCGGGCAGTTCTACCTCGATCTCTACGCGCGCGAGACGAAGCGCGGCGGCGCCTGGATGGACGAAGCGATCGGCCGCCGCCGCATTGGCCTGCAGTCGCCCGACGGCAGCAGCGACACCATCCAGAAGCCGGTCGCCTACCTCAACTGCAACTTCTCGCGACCGGTCGGCGAGAGGGACGGACAGCCGCGACCGGCGATCTTCACCCACGACGAAGTCAGCACCCTGTTCCACGAAACCGGCCATGGTCTGCACCACTTGTTGACGCAGGTCGACGAAGCGGGTGTTGCGGGAATCCACGGCGTCGAATGGGACGCCGTCGAGCTGCCCTCGCAGTTCATGGAAAACTACTGCTGGGAGTGGACGGTCTTGCAAAGGATGACCGCCCACATCGACAGCGGCGAAAGCCTGCCGCGTGCGCTCTTCGACAAGATGCTGGCGGCAAGGAATTTCCAGAGCGGCATGCAGATGCTGCGGCAGGTCGAGTTCTCGCTCTTCGACCTGCTGCTGCACAGCGACTTCGATCCGGCCGGCGAGCGCAGCGTGCTCGACCTGCTTGCCGAAGTGCGGCGCGAAGTCGCCGTCCTCGTGCCGCCGCCATGGCACCGCTTCCCGAACGGCTTCTCGCACATTTTTGCCGGCGGCTACGCCGCCGGTTACTACAGCTACAAGTGGGCCGAGGTCCTTTCGGCTGACTGTTACGGCGCCTTCGAAGAGGCCGAAAACCCATTCGACCGGAGGACCGGCGAGCGCTTCCTGCGCGAGATCCTTTCGGTTGGCGGCAGCCGGCCGGCGATCGACAGCTTCCGCGCCTTCCGCGGTCGCGAGCCGCAAGTCGACGCCCTGCTGCGTCACTGCGGGATGGTCGCGGCCTGAACAGCAAGGGAGCAACCGCATGTGCACACCGACAATCCGCGGCGGCAGCCGCTTCTTCCTGGCCCTGTCCCTGCTCTGGCTGCTGCTGACCAGCGCTGGCGCCAGCGCCGAGACGATCACCTATCGCTGGATCGACCCGAGCACCGGCGGCACGGTCATCTCCGACATGCCGCCGCCGCCAGGCGCGAGGAACGTCAGCCGATCCACGACGAGCGCCAGCAGCAGCGAGGAGCGACCGCTCCCCTATGCCGTGCGCCAGGCGAGCGAGAAGTTTCCCGTCGTGCTCTACACCACAGAGCGCTGTGGAACGGGCTGCCAGGAAGCGCGTGAGCTGCTCAAGCAGCGTGACGTCCCATTCACGGAGAAGATACTCAAGAGCGAGGAGGAATTTGCCGATCTCACCCGCCTGCTCGGTAGCGAAGCGGCCTTTCCCAGCGTCAGCGTCGGCCGCCAGCACCTGCGCGGTTTCGACGCGCCCGGCTGGAATTCCCTGCTCGACGCCGCCGGCTACCCCGCCCGCGGCAACCGGCCAGCTGCCGCGCGCAGCCCGTAAGGGCAGACGCCAGAGCGACCGCCGCGCGTGCCCGTCAGAGCAGGTTGTCGGCCGTGCCGCCGCCGCGGCGAATGATGCGCCGCAACTGATCGATGGCTTCGATCTGGATCTGGCGCACCCGCTCGCGCGTCAGCTTCATGTCGAGGGCGATCTCCTCGAGCGTGCAGGGCTCGATTCCGCCCAGCCCGTAACGACGCTGCAGCACCTCCTGTTGCTTGTCACCCAGCTGCGCCAGCCAGCGCACCAGGAGATCGCCGATCTCGTTGGCCTGCAGCAGCTCGTCGGGCTCGAGCAACTGCTCGTCGGGAATCACGTCTCCGATCGTTCGGCTGGGATCGACCTGCAGCGGCGCATCGAGCGAAGCGATCCGCTCGTTCAGCGCCATCACCCGCCGCACCTCGTCACCGGTGCGATCGATCAGGTGGGCAATCTGGTCGATGCAGATGTCACGGCCACTGGCGACCTCGAGATGGCGAATCGCCCGCAGGACGAGGTTGATCTCCTTGACCACGTGTACCGGCAGGCGGATCGTCCGCGACTGGTTCATGATCGCGCGCTCAATGGCCTGCCTGATCCACCACGTCGCATAGGTCGAAAAACGAAAGCCGCGCTCGGGATCGAACTTCTCGATGGCGTGGATCAGGCCGAGATTCCCCTCCTCGATCATGTCGAGCAGCGGCAAACCACGGTTCAGGTAATGCTTGGCGATGTTGACCACCAGCCGCAGGTTGTGCTCGATCATCTTCTGCCGCGCGAGGAAATCCCCGGCCCGCGCTCGGCGCGCCCAAGTGGCCTCCTCGGCCGGCGAGAACAGCGGCTTGGCGCCGATCTCATTGAGGTAATGCTGCGTCACGTCATTGAGCAGTTCGGCCTCGGGTGACGGCAGCGAATCGACGGCCTCGGGCACCGGATCGGGTTCGCCAGCGGCCCACTGGTCCGCCTCGATCTCGTCCGCGAAAGGATCCAACCCGGCGTCGTAGGGAGCGGGCATGATCAGCGTCCGGGCAGGAGCTTCAGCGGGTCGACCGGCTTGCCCTGACGCCGGATCTCGAAGTGCAGCTTGACCTGATCGGCGTCGGTGTTGCCCATTTCGGCGATCTTCTGCCCCTTGCCCACCGACTGGCCCTCCTTGACCAGCACGTTCTGGTTGTGCGCGTAGGCCGTCAGGAAGGTGTTGTTGTGCTTGACGATCACCAGCTTGCCATAACCACGCAAGCCGCTGCCGCTGTAAACGACCTTGCCGCTGCCGGCAGCCACGACGCTGTCGCCCGTCTTGCCAGCGATGTCGATCCCCTTGTTGCCGCCCTCGCTGAAGGTGGCGACGAGCTTGCCGTTCGCCGGCCACATCCAGCTGACCTCGTCATTGCCGGAGGCGTCACCGCTGCGGGCCTCGTTGTCAGCCTTCGCCTCCGGCCGGGCCTCCGCCTTGGCCTCGGGCTTCATCTCGGTCTTCACCTCGGGCCTGGCTTCCGCCTTCGCCGCCGCGGGAGCGACCGCCACTACCGGCTCCGCTGCCTGCGCCTGCGCGCGTGCCAGCGCTTGCTCCGAGTAGGGCTCCTTGCCTGCCAGCGGCGCCCGCTTGAACAGGTCCGCCGCCGCGGCTGGCGAACGCTGTTCGCCAGCCGGCGGAGCGCTCGCCGTCAGTGGTCGCTGTTCGACCGCCGCGCCGGCGGCAATCGGCCGCACGACCACCCCCTCGGCAGCAGGAGCCGCACCTGGCGCCCGGACGCGCAGCACCTGACCGACCAGGATCCGGTTCGGATTGTCGATGTTGTTCCACGCTGCCAGTTCCCGGTAGTCCAGCCCGTGATCCAGCGCGATCGAATAAAGCGTGTCGCCACGCTTGACGACGTAGCCGTCCCGGCTGCCGGTGGTCGCGGGCCCCGCCTGCCGCGCCGGCACCCGCGCAGCCTCCTCGGCCGGCGCCGATCCCTTGCCGGCGCAGCCTGCCAGACCGAGCGGCACCGCCAGCAGGAGCGCCAGAAGACGAATCGGAAGAGCTGGGAGAGGCACCTGATCCTTCATTGGACCCCCGACAGGAGCGGAACGAAGCGCACGGTGTCGAGGCGGGACTCGACCAATCCCTCGCGGCCTCGTTCGATCAGCACGAGTTGCTGCGCACTCGCACCGAGCGGCAGGATGAGGCGGCCATTCTCCGCCAGTTGTTGCAGCAGCGGCGGTGGCACGCGGGCCGCCGCCGCCGCGACGATGATCGTGTCGAAGGGCGCCGCCTCCGCCAGACCGAGCTGTCCATCGGCATGCTTGAGGCGAACCTCGGACTTGCCGATCGCGCGCAGGTTGGCCCTCGCCTTGGCGAGCAAGGGTCCGATCCGCTCGACCGCATAGACCTCGTCGGTCAACTGCGCCAGAACCGCCGCCTGGTAGCCGCAGCCGGCGCCGATCTCGAGCGTCTTGCCGAGTTGCTGACGGCCGGCACGCAACGCCTCGATCATCCGCGCCACGACGTAGGGCTGCGAAATCGTCTGCGAAAAGCCCAGGGGCAGTGCCGTGTCCTCGTAGGCGCGCGACGCCAGAGCCTCCTCGACGAAGACGTGTCGCGGCACGGCGGCAATCGCCGCCAGCACCTCCTCATCGGCAATTCCCTGTTCGCGCAGGCGCTCGATCATGCGCGTGCGCGTGCGCTGCGAAGTCATTCCGAAACCGGCAACGGCGCCGCTCATTGCGCCAGCCACGAGCGCACCAGCGACAATTGGGCCGTGTGGGTGAGGTCGATCTGCAACGGCGTCACGGATACCTGGTTGTTCTGCACGGCGAAAAAGTCGGTGCCCTCGCCGGCATCCTGTGCCTCGCCGGCAGCACCGACCCAGAAGACCGTCTCGTTGCGCGGCGAGATCGTGCGCACCACCGGCTCCGCCTTGTGGCGCTTGCCGAGGCGGGTGACGCCGATGCCCGCCAGTTCCGCATGGCTGACGTCGGGAACATTGACGTTGAGCAGGACCGGCGCACGCAGCGGCTGCCGCTGCAGCAGCAGGACCAGTTCGCGCGTGACCCGGGCTGCGGTCGCAAAATGACCGCCGGTCTTGCTGCACAGCGAAACCGCCAGCGACGGCACGCCGAGGAGGAAACCCTCGGTGGCGGCGGCGACGGTGCCCGAATAGATCGTGTCGTCACCCATGTTGGCACCGATGTTGATGCCCGAGATCACCATGTCCGGCAGTTGTTCGAGCATGCCGGTGACCGCCAGATGGACACAGTCGGTCGGCGTCCCGTTGACGTAGTAGAACCCGTTCGCCGCCCGTTTCAGCGACAGCGGACGATCAAGCGTCAGCGAGTTGCTGGCACCGCTGCGGTCGCGCTCGGGCGCGACGACGGTGATCTCGGCGACATCGGCCAGTGTCCGCGCCAGGTGTTCGATTCCTGGTGCGAAATAGCCATCATCATTGCAAAGCAGGATCCGCATCTCGATTCAGGAAAGGTGTCACACACCGACAAGCCACAAGGCAAGCACCATCTGGCCGGCCACGAGGGTGAGGTCCCGGATTACCCGCCCAGCCGCCGTGCATTATAGCGACCTGCCGGGTTTGCTCAAAGCACGCAGCGCTCCCGCGTCAGGGTGGCGCTGGCCAGCGGCTGCCGGCAACCGCGACCCGCAGTCCGGCAAACGTGAATTCCGACACGGATTCGCCGTGCTTCGTTCCGGATTCCGCTTTACTTTCTGCCGCCGCTGGATTAGAGTGACAGCGTTTTTCGGTGGGTGCCAGTCTGGCCATTGCGGTCGGTCCTTGCACCCTGTCAATGGCAAACGGAGGGAAACCTCCGGACGCAAAGCCACGGACCCTACCCCGAGTTGCCACAACGGCTCGGAAGGGTGGCCGGGTTGCCCGAATGGCGCGCGCCCTTTGCGCTGATCGAGTGCCTCCTCCAGCTTTGCGTCCACGCGGCAGAGGGAGTCGATATGGCACTCGCATCGTGGACCCAGCAACAGATCCTGGACCAGCTGATCTCCGGATACCGTTGGGCCGGTTCGACCATCACCTACGCTTTTCCGACATCGGCCTCCGGCATGTATGGCAGCCAGGAGCTGGCCGGCTTCGTCGGCCTCAATGCGTCACAGCAGGCAGCCGCCGAGCGGGCATTGCAGACTTGGGACGACCTCATCGCGCCCAACCTCGTGCGCACCAGCTCAGGCAGCTCGAACATCGAGATCGGCACCTCGAGCACCGGCGTCAGCTACGCCCATGCCTACTATCCGTCGATCGGCAGCGTCTGGTTCAACCGCGCCTATGCCGATCTGATGTCGCCGCAGGTCGGACAGTACTCGTTCCAGGTCTATGTGCACGAACTCGGACACGCGCTCGGCCTGGACCACATGGGCGACTACAACGGTACGGGCAACTGGACGCCATCGTCGTTCCAGGACAGCCAGGTCTACTCGGTGATGTCGTACTTTGGTCCCAACACCGGCCGTGGCAGCAGCAGCCAGATCGCTTGGGCGGACTGGGTCGGTCGCGACGGCCGCACCTACTCACCGCAGACGCCGATGCTCAACGACGTCCTCGCCATCCAGACGATCTACGGCGCCGACACGACCACCCGCACCGGCGACACGGTCTATGGCTTCGGCAGCAACGTCAGCGGCTCGATGGCGGCGATCTTCGACTTCACGGTCAACGCCAATCCGATCCTGACGATCTACGACGCCGCTGGCGTCGATACGCTCAACCTCAGCGGCTGGGACACGAACTGCATGATCAATCTGGCGCCGGGCTCGTTCTCGTCCGGCAACAGCATGACGAACAACATCGCCATCGCCTACTCGTGCTTCATCGAGAATGCCGTCGGCGGTTCGGCGGCAGACCAGATCACTGGCAATGCGCTGGCCAACCGGCTCGATGGCGGCGCCGGCAACGACAGCCTGTTTGGCAGCGACGGTGACGACGTCCTCATCGCCGGCTTGGGCGACGACCTGCTCGATGGCGGCGACGGCAACGACAGCGTCGTCTTCGGCGGCAGCTACGGCAGCTACACCTACACCTATGCGGAGAATGTCGGTTTCAACTTCTACGGTATCGTCAGCGGCTCGGATACCGTCCGTGAGATGGAGCTCTTCGTCTTTGCCGACGGCAGCAAGTCGCTCAGCGAGCTCCTCGGCGGCAGCTCGCTGCGCTGGCTGGTATCGATCAGCGCCGACGCCGCCCAGCAGCTCGAAGGCCAGAGCGGCGCAACGGTCTTCACCTACAAGGTGAAGCTGAACACCGCCAGCGCGTCGGTGCAGACGTTGAGCTGGAGTCTCCAGGGAACGGGAACCTCGCCGGCCGATCCGGCAACCGATTTCTCCGGCCCGACCTCGGGCAGCGTCACTTTCGCGATCGGCGAGACCGAGAAAACCATCACGGTCACGGTGCAGGGCGACCGCGTCGTCGAGGCCAACGAATCCTTCGTCGTCACCCTGTCGAACCCGTCGTCCGGCCTCGGCTTCAGGACATCGAGCGCCACTGGCACCGTCCTCAATGACGACGCGACGAACAGCGACGACTACGGCGCCACGCCTGCCACTGCCGGCGCAGTGACCGTCGGCGGCGGCCCGCTGACCGGCTGGCTCGAACGTTCCACCGACCGCGACCTCTTTGCCGTCAGCCTCAGTGCCGGCATGAGCTACGTCTTCGATCTCGAGGCCCCGGGATCGGCAGTGGACGCGTACCTGTCGCTGCATGGCCCGACCACGGCGACCAGCCTGTCGTCGCCGATCGCCAGCAACGACAACGCCGCAGCCGGAAGCAGCAGCGCACAGATCATCCATGCCGTGACCACCACGGGCACCTACTACCTGCTCGCCCGCGATGCACGCGGCGGTAGCGGCAGCTACACGCTGCAGGCTGCCACCTTCGCCGGCAGGGCGATGACTGGCGACGTCAGCGGCAACCAGCTCACCGGAACGCCTGGCAATGACGAACTCTACGGACTGGGCGGCGCCGACAGCCTGGTCGGCGATGCCGGCAACGACCATCTCGATGGCGGCGCCGGCGCCGACTTGATGAGTGGCGGCGCCGGCAACGACAGCTACGTGGTCGACGACGTCGGCGACGTCGTCATCGAAAGCAGCGCAACCGGCGGCACCGACCGGGTCTTCTCGTCGGTGAGCTTCGTGCTTGGCAGCAACCTCGAGGAACTGGTACTGACCGGCACGGCAGGCATCAACGGCACCGGCAATGCCCAGGCCAACCGTCTGAGCGGCAACAGCGGCAACAACGTCCTCGACGGCCAGGCCGGAATCGACACCTTCGCCGGAGGCCTCGGCGACGACACCTATGTCCTCGGCGTCGCGGCCGAACTGGCCAACGTCAGCGAGGACACCGGCGAAGGCAACGACAGCTTGCAGATCGTCTACGCCAGCTCGGCGCCGCAAACCATCAGCCTGACTGGCGCCCTGGCGCACTTCGAGAACGTCGAGCTGCGCGGCAACGGACCGTTCAGCGTGATCGGCAACGGCGCCGCCAACCTGCTCCGCGGCAACGCCCAGAGCAACCGGCTCGAGGGCGCCGACGGCAACGACACGCTCGACGGCCAGCGCGGCGCCGATCAGCTCGTCGGTGGCGACGGCGACGATGTCTATCTCGTCGACCACATCGGCGACGTCGTCATCGAGGCCGCGAACGCCGGCAGCGACAGCGTCCTCGTGGCGATCAACACCAACGGCGCCAGCTTCGTCCTCGGCGCCGACGTCGACAACGCCAGCGTCGTCGGCAGCTTCGCCAACAACCTGATCGGCAACGATCTGGCCAACGTCCTCACCGGCAACGCCCTCGCCAACCGTCTTGACGGCGGCGCCGGCGTCGACACGCTGACTGGCGGCAGCGGCGGCGACATCTACGTCGTCGACCACGCCGCCGACACGATCATCGAGACCTCGACGCTGGCGAGCGAGATCGACACGGTTGTCAGCAGCGTCAACTGGACGCTCGCCGCCAACATCGAGAATCTCTCACTTGTCGGCAGCGCCGACCTGGTCGCCAGCGGCAACTCGTTGAACAACGTGCTGACCGGCAACAGCGGCGCCAACCGCCTCGACGGCGCTGCTGGCACCGACACGATGTTCGGCGGCGCGGGCAACGACACCTACGTCGTCGATCACGCCGGCGACATGGTCTTCGAAACCGCGAGCGCCAGCAGCCGTGTGGATGCCGGCGGGATCGACACGGTCGAGAGCAGCGTCAGCTGGACGCTCGGCAACTTCGTCGACAATCTCGTGCTCGGCGGCAGCGGCAACTTCGGCGCCACCGGCAACGCCCTCGCCAACACGCTGCGCGGCAACGCCGGCAACAACCTGCTCGACGGCAAGGCGGGTCTCGACGTGCTCGACGGCGGCGAAGGTTCCGACATCTACCTGATCGGCTTGGCGAGCGACCATCCGGCGGCCGAGATCGCCGACAGCGGCTCGAGCGGCATCGACGAAGTGCGTTTCGCGGCGACTGCCGCCAGCACGCTGACGCTCTTTGCCGGCGATGTCGGTATCGAGCGCGTGGTCATCGGCAGCGGGCTCGGCGAAGTCGCGAACAGCAGCGGCACGGGCGCGCTGAACATCGACGCCGCACTCCTCGACAACGCGCTGTCGATCGTTGGCAACGCCGGCGCCAACGTCCTCACCGGCACCGCGGATGCCGACCACATCGACAGCGGCGCCGGCGCCGACCGGCTGATCGGCGGTGGCGGGAGCGACACCCTGATCGGCGGATCCGGCAACGACGTCTACGTCGCCGATGCGAGCGATTCGGTCATCGAGACATCCACCCTGGCAAGCGAGATCGACACGATCGAAACGAGTTCCTCCTGGACGCTGGGAGCCAACCTGGAAAACCTCAGGCTGCTCGGATCCGCTGAGCTCGCCGGCACCGGCAACGCGCTGAACAACGCGCTGACCGGCAACGGCGGCGGCAATCTCCTGGACGGTGGTCTCGGCGCCGACACGATGTTCGGCGGTGCTGGCGATGACACCTACGTCGTCGACAACCTCGCCGACAAGGTCTTCGAAACCGCGACAGCCTCCAGCCCGGTCGACAGCGGCGGCAACGACACCGTTCGCAGCAGCGTCAGCTGGGCCCTCGGCAACTTCGTCGAGAACCTCGTGCTCGGCGGCAGCGGCCATCTCGGCGCTACCGGCAACGCCCTCGCCAACACGCTGCGCGGCAACGCCGGCGACAACCTGCTCGACGGCAAGAGCGGCGTCGACGTGCTCGATGGCGGTGACGGATCGGACATCTACCTGATCGCTGCGGCGAGCGATCATCCGGCGGCGGAGATCGCCGACGGCGGCAGCACCGGATCCGACGAAGTCCGCTTTGCGGCGACCACCGCCGGCACACTGACCCTCTTCGCCGGCGACCGCGGCGTCGAGCGGGTGGTCATTGGCAGCGGGCTCGGCGAGACGGCGGTCAGCAGCGGCACGGTGGCGCTCAATGTCGATGCCGCGCTGGTGAGCCATGCGCTGTTGGTCCTGGGCAACGCCGGCGCCAACATCCTCACCGGCACCACCCACGCCGACGCGCTCCATGGTGCCGGCGGCAACGACAGCCTGCTCGGCGGCGGCGGCAATGACCGGCTGTTCGGCGGTGCGGGCAACGACAGCCTGACGGGTGGCGCCGGAGCGGACCGCTTCGTCCTCGATCAGGCGCCCAGCGCATCCCGAAACCGCGATCTGCTGACCGACTTCAGCCCGAACAGCGACACGATCGAGCTGAGCCTGGCGGTCTTCCGCACGCTCGGATCGAGTCCGGGCGGCTTGGGCGCCGACCAGTTCTACTCCGACGCCGGCATCACGCGGGCACACGACGCGACCGACCGCATCATCTACAACACGACGAGTGGTGAGCTCTTCTACGACGCTGACGGCAACGGCAGCGGCGCCGCGGTTGCCATCGCCATCATCGGCGCCGAGACCCATCCGCTGCTCAGTCATGCCGACTTTGCCCTGATCGCCTGAGCGGCGGCCCCGCTCCGGGGCACTGCCTGCGCACTGCCCGGTATGCAGCGAAGCCTGCTGCATACCGGGCAATCCCGACCACCCGGATCTGGCCAGCCGACCTGCGGCACGCCGGCGACCGCCGCCGCCAGAGCCCCCTCGCCGCCTGCCTGCGCATCCCCAGAAGCGAGTGGTTTCATCGCCGAATGGCACCGGAGCACGCAACTTCCGTGCCGCCGTGCCGCTGGGAAACTCATACGCCCGGCCGCTGGAAAAAACCTAAAGTTCCTTCGCCGCCCGTCGTTACAGGAAATGTCAGCGGGCAAAACTCGCTACCGGGGATGAGCCGGAAGACGTAGAGGTCACCGGCAACCGAAGTCAATCTGATCTCGACAGGAGAAGGAAAATGCCGCAAATCATCAATACCAACGTCGCGTCGCTGAACTCGCAACGCAGCCTCAACAGCTCCCAGAACTCGCTGGCCAGCTCGCTGCAGCGCCTGTCGTCGGGCCTGCGCATCAACAGCGCCAAGGACGATGCCGCCGGCCTCGCCATCTCGGCGCGCATGACCTCGCAGATCAACGGCCTCAACCAGGCCTCGCGCAATGCCAACGACGGCATCTCGCTGGCGCAGACGGCCGAAGGTGGCCTGCAGAGCGTCACCGAATCGCTGCAGCGGATGCGTGAGCTGGCCGTGCAGGCCTCCAACGCCACCAACACCGCCACGGACCGTGCCGCGCTGCAACAGGAAGTCGACCAGCTCGTCCAGCAGATCAACACGGTCGCCAGCCAGACCGCTTTCAACGGCGTCAAGCTGCTCGACGGCACCTTCAACTCGCAGTCCTTCCAGGTCGGCGCCAACACCGGCGAGCAGATCTCGATCAGCACCATCGCCAGCGCCAAGGCGGATTCGCTGGGCGTCGGCACCAATTCGTCGTACGTGACCTCGCTCTCGGCGACGGTCAGCAACGGCGCCATCTCCACCGGCGGCATCACGGTCAACGGCTACGGCGTCGGCCCGTCGCTGACCGACGGCGTGTCGAGTTCGGTGAGCTACACGGCCAGCTTGGTCACCGCCACCGGCGCTCTGGCCGATGGCGACCTCAAGATCAACGGCGTCTCCGTCGGTAGCGTCACGGCTGGCGCGGATGCGACCGCACAGGCCGCCGCCGTGGCCACGGCAATCAACGGGCAGACGGGAACGACCGGCGTTGTCGCATCGGCCAGTGCCGGCGTACTCACGCTCGCTTCGATCGATGGTCACGACATCAAGGTGGAACTCGCGGGTACTGCGACCGCCACGGAAACCGGCCTGACCGCCGGAACGACCAAGGTCGGTTCCGACAGCGCGATCGCCAAGGCTGCCGCCTTCAATACAGTCACCGGTCAGACCGGGGTTTCTGCCGTCGCCACGGCAAGCACTGTCTCCGGCGGCGCGATCACGGCCAACGCCGCAATCGACGGCGGCGCGACGAACTACATCAAGATCAACGGCGTCAAGCTCGGAGCGATCTCGGCTGGTGTCGCGGCCGATTTCACTGACCAAGGCAACAACGTCGTCGCCGCGATCAACGCCGTGTCGAACCAGACCGGTGTCACCGCCACCTTTGACAGCAGCAGCATGAAGGTCAGCATGACGGCTGCCGACGGGCGCACGATCACCGTCGAGGCTGCGGGTACGGCGGACACGAGCAACTTCGGCTTCGCCACCGGTTCGGTCAGCAACACTTACGGTGGCGTCAAGCTGTCCTCGACGAGCAGCGCCGGCATCAACCTCGGTGGCGCCAACATCGCGTCGACCAACCTGACGGCAGGCTACACGGCGGCGACGGCCACGTTCGGCGCCGGCATCGCAAGCGTCGATCTGCGCACGGCGAGCGGTGCCTCCAACGCCATCTCGACGATCGATTCGGCACTGGCCAACATCAACTCGAGCCGCGCGAACCTGGGTGCGGTGCAGAACCGCTTCAGCAGCGTCGTCAGCAACCTCGCAGCGACGTCCGAGAACCTGTCGGCCTCGCGCAGCCGGATTCTCGACGCAGACTTCGCGACCGAAACCGCCAACCTGTCGCGGGCGCAGATCCTGCAGCAGGCCGGCACGGCGATGCTGGCACAGGCGAATGCCCTGCCGCAGAACGTGCTCTCACTGCTGCGCGGCTAAGCACTCACCCGTCAATTGAGGGTAAGATCGGGGGCGTGGACGTGGCAACACGACGACGCCCCCGAAGTCACTTGCCGAAGGAGTGAAAGATGAACATCCAGCCTACCGGCACTTCGCTGCCCACGCATGCACAGCTGATGCTCAACCCGGCGGAGCGCGAAGCGAGGCGGATCGGCACGGGCGGGGGTGCAACAGCCGAGAGTGAACGGTCGCCGACGGAGACGCTGCAACCCGGTGCCCGCGAACGACTCGAGGCGGCGACCGCAAGCGTGCGCGAGTTCGTGCAGCCGATCAACAGCGACATCGAGTTCAGCGTGAACGATGACACCGGACAACTGGTGGTGAAGATCATCGACCGCAGCACCAAGGAAGTGATTCGCCAGATGCCGTCGGCCGAAATGATCGCCATCGCCAAAACGCTCGACAGTATCAAGGGGCTCTTCGTCAAGCAATCGGCCTGAACGCGGTTCGGGCAGCAACTGAGTAGCACGGGAGAAGCCGATGGCGATTTCATCACCGGGCCTGGGCTCGAATCTCGACGTCAACAGCATCGTCAGCCAACTGATGGCGCTCGAGCAGCGCCCGCTGACCGCGTTGGCGAAGAAGGAAGCGGGATTCCAGGCCAAGATCTCGGCTCTGGGATCACTGCAGAGCGCCGTCTCGGCGCTGCAGACGGCAGCCGGCAACCTCATCCCGGCGACCGGCTCGACGCCGCTGCAAAAGTTCTCGGTCTTCCGGACGGCACTCAGCGACGCGACGATCGCTTCGGCGAGCGCTTCGTCGGGCGCCGTCGCCGGCAGCTACCGGCTTGAGGTGACGCGCCTCGCCAGCCAGCACGTCATCGCCAGCGCGACCGGAGCCAGCAGTCCCTTCTCCGGCGCCGGCACGACGCTGCCCACCGGCGGCACCCTGACGCTATCGCTCGACAGCGCTGGCGGCAGCAGCCCGCACAAGAGCACGGCGATCACGATTGCCGACGGCGCGACGCCGGAGAATGTCCGTGATGCGATCAATTCTGCCAGTGCCGGCGTTTCGGCAGTGGTGATCAACGGCACGGCCGGCAAGCAACTGGTGTTGACCAGCGATGCCGCGGGCAGCAATCAGATCGTCACGCTGGCAGGGATTCCTGGCCTCGCCTACGACCCGAACGCGACGCCGGTACCGGCCACCGATCCTTTCGCCCAGACGCAGGCCGCGCAGGGTTCCGCCTTCAAGCTCAACGGCATCGCCGTCGAAGCAAGCAGCAACAACGTGACGACGGCGATCGACGGCGTGACGCTCAACCTGCTCAAGGGTCCCGAACTGCCGGCGACCTCAGTCAGCACGACGCTGACGATCAGCCGCGACACCACCAGCCTGAACAATGGCGTCAACGCGCTCGTCAAGGCCTTCAACGAGTTCCACACCACCGCCAGCAGCCTCGGCAGCTACGACGCAGCGACGAAGAAGGCTGGCGCACTCAATGGCGACAGCACGCTGCGCACCGCACAGGAGAACGTCCGGACAGCGCTCGGCAAGGTGCCGACAGAACTGGCGAGCGCCAGCCTGCAACGTCTGACGGACATCGGCGTCACCTTGCAGAAGGACGGGAAGTTGAACGTCGACGCGACAAAGCTGAGCAAGGCGATCAGCGACGACCTCACCGGTGTTGCCAACCTCGTCGCTGCGTATGGCAAGGCGTTTCGCACGGCGACCGAAGGACTGACCGGCGTTGGTGGCCTCATCGCCGCACGCAGCGATGGGCTGAGCACTTCGATCAAGGGTCTGGGTCAGCAATCGGAGATCATCGCGGCCCGTCTGACGCAGATCGAGGCCCGCTATCGCAGGCAGTTCACCGCGCTCGATACGCTGATGGCCGGGATGACCAAGACCAGCAGCTTCCTGCAGCAGCAACTCGCCAACCTGCCCACCTACAACCAGGGGTCCTGAATGTTCGCCAATGCCCGCAATGCGATTTCCGCCTACCGCAAGGTCGGTGTGGACGCCGCCATCGAGGTCGCCGATCCGTATCGCCTGATCCTGCTGCTCTTCGCCGGTGCCCAAGCAGCCATCGGCAATGCGCGCGCTGCAATGCAGCAGCAGCAGATCGCCGCCAAGGGCGAAGCCATCTCGAAAGCCATCGACATCATTGGCAACGGCCTCAAGATCAGCCTTGACCTGGAAAAGGGAGGCGAGATCGCCGAGCGACTGGACGCCCTGTACGACTACCTGGTCCTGCGCCTGCTGCGCGCCAACCTCGACAATGACTTGGCGGCGCTGGAAGAGGTCGCCAGCCTGCTCGAGGAGATTCACAGTGCCTGGCGTGAAATCTCGCCCGATCGCCTGCAGCAGTCGGTGGCATGAACCCCGCTCTGGGATCCCTGCAGCAACTGTCCTCACTCTCGCAGGTGATGCTGGCGGATGCCCGGGGCAGCGACTGGGAATCTCTGCTGCAGCATGATGCGCAGCGGCGGACGCTGATCGAGGCCCTGCCCGCCGACTTCGCCGCCAAGCTGCCGGCGGCTGCCGCGGACGAGGCCCGGACACTGATCGAAAGCTGCCAGCGATGCGACACCGGCATCCGCGCTCTGGTTGCCCGCCGGCAGGCCGAACTGCGCGTCGTGCTCCGCCAGCCGGCAGGCGTGATGAACCGCCCTGCCCACCCCGAACGCTGACTCCCGGCGGCGATGATTCGTACTGATTTCGCCAACCGCCTGCAACCGGCAGCCGACTTGGCGCTGCGGCCGACGCCGCCGGCACAGGAGATCGCCGACCGGCTCACCGGGCTGGTCGTCGGCCAGAGACTGCTGGCCGAGATTCAGGCCCTGCTGCCGAACGGTAGCTACCGCGCCGTGATCAACCAGCGCAGCGTGACGCTCGCGCTGCCCTTTGCCGCCCAGACCGGCGACGCGATCGAACTCGAGGTGGCCGAGAGCGATGGCCGGCTGACGCTGGCAGTCGTGGCCGGCGGCAGGACGGCGGCGGCCGATGGCGAATCGGCGGCGACGACGCTCAGTCGCACCGGGCAGCTGATCGGCAGCCTGCTGGTCGACGGCAGCCGCTCCGGCCGGAACGGTTCGCAGGCTCTGCCGCTGAACGAGAACCAGCCGCTTGCTCCCAGTCCGCCGCGCCAGGGCCAGGACTTGCTGCCGCTGCTGCAGCAGGCGATCAGCCGCAGCGGGATGTTCTACGAGGCACACCAGGCACAATGGATCGACGGACGCCATGCCAAGGCACAGCTGCTGGCCGAGCCGCAGGGCAGGCTCAGTCCGTTGCCGGCCGACACGGCAGCACCGGCGCGTGTCGTGCCCGGCGACGAACCTGTCGTGCGCACCGCCAGCGGCACCTCGCCGCCCCTACCGGCGCGCGAGGCCGGCAGCGCGGCCCCGCTCGGCCAGGCACCGTCGCCCGCACCGTCGCCCGCACCGTCGCCAGTGGCGCCACAGGCGCAGGCGATCGTGCAGCAGCAACTCGAAGCCTACGCGACACAGGTCTACTCGTGGCAAGGCCAGATCTGGCCCGGGCAGGACATCCGTTGGGAGATCGGGAGCCCACCTGAGCGCTCGGCTGCCGCCGCTGCGGAGGACGATGCCCCCTGGCAGACGCGCCTGCTGCTGAGCCTGCCCCTGCTGGGCGAGGTGGATGCCCGACTGTCCCTCGTCAGGGAGCGACTCAGCATCACCGTCACCGCCGCCGGGCCTGAGGTGACCGCCCTCCTGCGCGACGGATCGACTGTCCTCCGACAACAGATGGAGCGGGCCGGCCTCGCCCTCACTGGCGTTTCCTTCGCCGAGCGCACGGCGACTGGCGAGGATGCAAGACTTGCCGGCTGAACTGGACAGCACGGCGCTGGACAGCACTGCGCCACCGGCCATCGGCCTCGACGAAACGCTGTCGCGGGCACTGGCAAAGGCCCGCCAGTGTCATCAGTCAGGGCTCGTGCGTGAAGCCGAGGAACTTTACCGTGCCATCCTGCTGGCGCAACCCGAGCATGCAGCCGCCAACCACGGGCTCGGCGTCCTGCAGGTCGAACGTACGCAGCCAGCTGCCGCGCTGCCCCACTTCATGGCTGCGCTGGCAGCGGACCCGCAGTCCCGCCTCCACTGGCTGAGTTACATCGACGCGCTGCTGCGCAGCGGCGAAGCTTGCCAAGCGCGCGAGGTTCTCGGGCTCGGTGAGCAGCATGGGCTCGACGGCGCCGAAGTGGAGGAGCTGCGACGGCAACTGGCATCAACCCCGGTCACCCGTGGCGAACGAAAGGAAGCCCGGCGCGGGCCAGGCGGAGCGACCGCCGCGCGCGCCGCCGCACGGCCACCAGCCGGATCGGACGCCACAGATGGGTCGAGCGCGACGCAGGCCGCTGCGGCGATCGATCTCTACCAGCGCGGCGACTACGCCGCCGCCGAAGTGGTCGCACGCCGTCTGACGGAAGCCCATCCGCAGGATGGTCTCGGCTGGAAGATTCTCGGCGCCCTGCTCAAGGCGCAGGGCCACGGCGCGGAAGCATTGGCCGCGATGCAGTGCGCGGCCGATCTGCTGCCAGAAGACGCACAGGTTCTCAGCAATCTCGGTCTGGTGCTCGCTGACCTTGGCCAGCTGGCGGAGGCCGAAGGCTGCCAGCGGCGCGCGCTCGCCGTCAGAGACGACTTCGCCGAAGCGCACTACAACCTCGGAAATACCCTCCTCTTGCAGCGGAGACACGAGGATGCCGTGATCAGCTACCAGCGCGCAACGGAGTTGCGCGCCGACTTCGCTCTCGCCCACGGCAACCTGGGCAACGCCTTGATGGAACTCGACCGCCTGCAGGATGCCGAGAGTGCGTACCAACGGGCACTGGCGCTGCAGCCGGATCTCGCCGAGGCCCACAACAACCTGGGTCGCAACCTGAAGGCGCAGGGCCGCCTGCAGGAGGCGGAAACCTGTTACCGGCGCGCGCTGGCGCTACAGCCGGACTATCCGGAAGCGTACTGCAACCTCGGCGAAGTCCTGACCGTCCAGGGCCAGTTCGGCGAGGGTGAGGCCGCACTGCGCCAGGCATTGCTGCTCAAGCGGGATCTCGCCGCCGCCCACTACAACCTGGGCAACAACCTGGACGAGCAGAAGCGAAGCGAAGAGGCGGAAAGCGCCTGGCAATCGGCAATCAGCTGCCAGCCGGATTTCGCCGAAGCCATGGTCGTCCTCGCGGCCTCGCGGCGCGCACGGAATCGGCTCGAAGACGCCGAAGCGGATCTGCGGCAAGCGATCGCCTGCCGTCCGGACTTCGCGGTAGCGCATTACAACCTGGGCAACGTGCTCAACCAGGCCGATCGACTCAACGAAGCCGAGGCGAGCTACCGCTCGGCAATCGCCCTCGCACCCGATCTCGCGAATGCGCATCTCAATCTGGGCGTCGTTCTGACCGCACTCGGACGCTACCCCGAAGCCGATACCGCGCTGCGGCAGGCGATTCGGCTCAAACCCGATTCGCTGCTGGCACGCAGCAACCTGCTCTACACCCTCAGTCACCATCAGGCGATCGACGCCGCAGCACTGTTCGCCGAGCATCGGCAATTCGGCGAGATGATCGAGGCACCCCGGCGTGACCACCGCCGGTCGCACGACAACCGGCGCGACCCAGACCGCTGCCTGCACGTCGGTCTGGTCTCTGCCGACTTCCGCAACCATGCCGTCGCCAGCTTCATCGAGCCGGTTCTCATCGAGCTGTCCGACTACCCCGGCCTGGCGCTGCATGCCTACTACAACCATGCGCAGGAGGATCACGTCACGCAGCGCCTGCGTCGGCACTTCGCGCACTGGCAACCGGTGGCCGACCTGAGCGACGCTGATCTGGCGGAGCAGATCCGTGCCGACGGCATCGACATCCTGATCGACCTCAGCGGTCACACCGCGCATCACCGTCTGCCCACCTTCGCCCTCAAGCCAGCGCCGATACAGGCAAGCTGGATCGGTTACCCCGGAACCACCGGCCTGCAATCCATCGACTATTTCCTCGCGGACCGCTTCTTCCTCCCGCCCGGCGAGTTCGACCACCAGTTCACCGAGAAGATCATCCGCCTGCCGGCCAGCGCGCCCTTTCTGCCATTTGCCGAAGCGCCGGACATCGCTCCGCTGCCCGCGCTCACATGCGGCCACCTCACCTTCGGCAGCTTCAATCGCCCGACCAAGATCAGTCCGCAGGTCGTCGCTCTATGGAGCGCCCTGCTGCGCGCCCTGCCCGACGCCAGCATGCTGCTCGCCGCAATGCGGCCGGACCGGAACGCCGAGCGTCTGGCGGACGAGTTTGCCCGCAATGGAATCGCCCCTGATCGACTGGTCTTCCACCCGCGTTGCGACATGCACGCCTATCTCGCGCTGCATCAGCAGGTCGACATCTGTCTCGACACCTTCCCCTACACCGGCGGCACGACCACCCTGCACGCCTGCTGGATGGGCGTGCCGACGTTGACCCTCGCGGGTACGACGGTTCCCGGCCGCGCCGCGGCCTCGACTCTCGGACATGTCGGGCTGCCCGGATTCATCGCCCACGACGCCGACGAATTCGTCACCCGCGGCTGCGAGTGGGCAGGCCAACTCGAGCAACTGGCGGATCTCCGGAACGAACTGCGCACGCGACTGCAGCAGTCGGCACTCGGCCAACCGGCGCTGGTTGCCGCGGGCCTCGAGCGGGCTTGGCGGATCATCTGGCAACGCTGGTGCAAGGGGCTGGCACCGTGCTCCTTCGCGGTCGACACGCAGGACCTGTCAATTCGTGCCTCGGCATGAGACACGCAAGGCGATCGCATTGAAGAGGGCACAGGCGACGTGCGACTGGCGATAATGCAGCCCTACTTCATGCCCTACATCGGCTACTGGCAGCTCGTCACCGCGGTCGACCGCATGATCGTGCTCGACGATGTCGCCTTCATCCGCCGTGGCTGGATCAACCGCAACCGCATACTCGTTGCTGGCGCAGCCCATCGCTTCAGCCTGCCGCTCAGGCAGGCGTCGCAGAACCGCCCGATCAATCAGATCGAGCTCGCCACCGACGCCGGCTGGTGGCAGCGCTTCCGCTCGACGCTCGCGCAGAGCTACCGCCGTGCCCCTTTCTACGAGGAGACGCTGGCCGTCCTCGAGCCGATCCTGAGCGAGGGTCGCGGTCCACTGCTCCCCTTCCTCTTGCACAGCCTCAGATCGGTCAGTGCCCACCTCGACATCCGCACGCCGCTGGTTGCCGCGTCGATGGTCGATCCCGAGCATCGCCAGCGTGGCCAGGAGCGCATCCTGGGCCTGTGCCGACACGAAGGTGCGGCGGCGTACCTCAACCTTCCCGGTGGTCGCACCCTGTACGACCCGCTCCGTTTTCGTGATGCCGGCATGGAGCTGCGTTTTCTCGTGCCGCGCGAACGGCCCTATGCCCAGCTGGGAGGTGGCTGGATCCCGTGGCTGTCGATCATCGACCTGCTGATGCACCTGGGACGACAGGCGACGCGCGCGGAACTGGCCCGGTGCGACATCGAGACGCCGCTCGCGACACATCCATCATGAACACGCCGACTGCTCGACCGGCGACACTGGTGTTCCCCGCCGTCAACGGGCTGGCGTCCGACTACTGGCGCACGGCACGACAGCTTGGCGAACCGCTGGTCCTCGCCGCCTCGGTGGCCTGCGATCCGACGGACTTTGCCGGGGAGTCGGTGTTGCGTCTGCCGATGGTTCATGACGACAGCTTCGCCAGTGCGCTCCTCGTCCTCATCGAGCAGTGCTCGATCCGGCGCATCTTCTGCCCGGTGGCCAGTGTGTACAGCCATCTGCAGGCCTGGCTTCCCGGGCACGCAGCGGGCGTCGAGCTGGTGGGCGATTCACCGATACGCCGGCAGGTCGAACAGCACCGTGAACTCATGCGGCGCGCCCGTTCCCTGCGCGCCTGGATGTCCACCTGTGCGGGCGCCGAGGAGGTCCTGCCCGAGATCGAAGTCGCCGCACTGCTGCGCCAGGCGGGACTGGTCCACGGTGAGTCAAGCGATGAGAAGCTGGCAGCCATGATCGCGATCGCCGCCAGTGCGCCAGCCGGCGACTTGGTCGAGATCGGCGCTCTGATGGGGCGGACGGCACTGGTGCTGTTGTCCCTCGCCCGGCGCTACCGCCTCGGCCCACTGCTGACCGTCGATCCCTGGCAGGCGGCGCACGCGATCCATCAGGAATCGCCGGCAAACATCGGCCGGCTGGTCGAGGAGTGGGACTACGAGATACTTGCCGAGGCCTTCTTCGTCAACCTGGCGCCGTGGCCCGGCGATGATCACGCGCACCTGCGCCTGCCTTCCGCGCAGGCGCATGCGATCTACGCGGCAGGATTGCCGCTCGCCAACCGCGAGGCGGTGGTGGTGCCATTTGCACGCCGGATCGCCATCCTGCATGTCGACGGCAACCATGATCACGCCGCCGTCAAGCAGGACTGCGAACTGTGGCTCAGCCACCTGCTGCCAGGCGGCTGGCTGGTTCTCGACGACTACCAGTGGGCACATGGGGATGGCCCGCAGCGTGTCGGCGACGATCTGCTTGCCGCCTGCAGCCAGCGGATCGAACGGGCGTTCGTCTGCGGCAAGGCGCTGTTCATCAAGCTGGGCACCGACCCAGCACGCGAGGAATGAGCTGATGAGACCTGACGAAGCCGAAGGGTATGTCTGTCCCGCCTGCAAGCAACCGATGCAGTTGCGGATCGGCCAGCAACGAGACGACGAAGTCATCGACGGGACGCTGGCATGCCGCTGCGGCGAGGAATTCCCGATTGTGGACGGCATCCCCGATCTCGTCTTTCCGCGTCGGCTTGCCGCCAGCGATCTCGAGGCGAAGCTCTGGTACGACGCCAACGCCGACACCTACGACGAGAACCTGCACCTGACCTTCGACACGTTTCGCGAAGACGAGAACCGGGTGCGCAGGCGCCTGGTCGACCGGCTCGAGTTGCAGCCGACGCACCGAGTTCTCGAACTGGGTGCCGGCTCCGGGCGCGATTCGGTCCTGATCGCCGACCGTCTGGGCGCGCAGGGTCGTCTCTACCTGCAGGACCTGTCGCTTGCCATCCTTCGCCACAGCTTTCCGAAGATGATGGCGAAGTCGGTGCCAACCGAATTCCATGTCGGCAACGCCTGCCATCTCCCGTTTGCCGATGGCGTCTTCGACGCGGTCTTCCATTTTGGCGGTCTCAACACCTTCTCCGACATCGGCGCTTTCTTCAGCGAGATCAACCGGGTGAGCAAGGTTGGCGGGAAGGTCGTGGTCGGCGACGAGAGCATGCCCGTCTGGCTGCGCAACACCGAATTTGGTCGCCTGCTGATGAACTCGAATCCGCTCTATCGCTACGAGCTGCCATTGCAGCACCTGCCCGTCTCGTGCCGGGAAGTAAAGCTGGAATGGATCATCGGCGGCGTCTTCTATGTCATCGAGTATCGTGTCGGCGCAGGTGAACCCTTCGCCGACCTCGATTTCGAGATCCCGGGCAGCCGCGGCGGAAGCCATCGCACGCGCTACTACGGACTGCTGGAAGGCGTCACTCCGGAAGCCAAGGCGATGGCGCAGGCCGCCAGCGCGAACCGCGGCAAGAGCCTGCACCGCTGGCTGGACGAAGCCGTCCGCCAGGCAGCAGCGCGCGACCTGGAGGGAAAGTGAGTGGCAGCCGAGATGAACGCCCGCCCGGCGATCGACGAAGACAGCCGTGCGCGTTACGAGGCCTACGAGCGCGAACACTGGCAGGGACTCGAGCAATGCGTCAGCCTGGCCAACCTGAGTCTCAAGGAGGTCATGCTGCACGCACCCGCCTTCATCCGCAGGCGGGAACTGGCGCGCCTGCTGGCGCACTACGAGCTGTTCAGGCTGATCGCCGAAATGCCTGGATCGATCGCCGAACTCGGGGTGTACCTCGGTGCCGGCTTCTTCACCTGGAGCAAGCTCCTCGAAACCTTCAACCCGGGTGATCGCGGACGCAAAGTGTATGGCTTCGAGAGCTGTGCCGGCTACGAGGGCTTCACACCGCAGGATGGTGCCTGCCGCCCCTGGGTCAACCGCCTGATCGGCAGCATGAAGCCGGGCGAGGAATACCTGCAGCGAATGGTCGCGCTGCACAACAACGATAATTTCCTGCGCGGGGTCGAGCGCTGCAAGCTGATCAAGGGCGACATCTGCTGCACGGTCGAGGAGTTCGCCCGCAACGCGCTGGGCACCCGCCTGAGTCTCCTCTACTTCGACGTCAATCTCTTCGAACCGACACTCGCCGGCCTGCGCCATCTCTACCCCCTGGTCCTCAGCGGCGGCGTCGTCGCCTTCAACGCCTACGGTTCGCCACCCTGGGAGGGCGAAGGCCAGGCCATCGAGCGCTATTTCGCCGAGATCGGCCAGCCGGTGCCGAAAATGCAGAAGTTTGCCTTTTCCATCTATCCCAACGCCTACTTCGTCAAGCCCTAGGGGAGGTGCCGCAGAATGTTGCAGTGGCGCAAGCTGGGAATGCTCTTTCGGCCGGCCGGCCGGCTGCCCTGGATGCACGAGTTCGCGCAGGTGCCGACGACGCTGCTGCTGCCCGACCGCCTGCGCGTCTACTTCAGTTGCCGGCCACAACGCGCAGCGGATGGCTCGTGCCTGAGCTACAGCGGCTTCGTGGACCTCGACCGCAACGATCCACGGAGCGTGCTCGAGATCTCGCCGGAGCCGATCCTCGATCTGGGGAGAACCGGCTGCTTCGACCAGTTCGGGATCATGGCCGGAACCGTGGTCGCGGTCGGCGAGGAGTTCTGGCTCTACTACTGCGGCTGGTCACGCCGGGTCGCCGTCCCCTACGACTGGGCCATCGGGCTGGCCGTCAGTCGCGACGGCGGCCGCAGCTTCGTCCGTCGCGGGCAGGGACCGATCGTCGGCCCCTCGCTGGACGAGCCGTACCTGCAGGCGTGCCCGATCGTCCGCCGTCTCGACGGCGACTGGCACATGTGGTATCTGTCCGGCACCGAGTGGCTCGACGTGGCGGAACACGCGGAGTCGGTGTATGTCATCATGCACGCGAGCTCGCGCGACGGCGTCAACTGGACGCGTGACGCGCAACCGGTGATCCCGGCTCGCGTCGACTTCGAATGCCAGACCAGCGCCGCGACCTTTGCCTGGCACGGCCGCCAGCGGATGCTGTTCTCTTACCGGCATGGCCTGGACTTTCGCAATGCCGAGCGCGGCTACCGCATCGGTCATGCCGTGTCGGATGACCTCGTCCACTGGCAGCGCAACGATGGCGAGGCCGGAATCGCCCCCTCGGCCACCGGCTGGGACTCGCAGATGATCTGCTACCCTCATGTCTTCGAGCTCGACGGCCGGACGCTGATGCTCTATTGCGGCAACGAGTTCGGCCGCGAGGGGTTCGGCTGCGCGGAACTTCTCGCCTGAGCCAACACAAGGACGAGGAAAGATGAAGAAACTGCTGCTCTTTGGCGCCGGCAAGATTGCCGACGTGCTGTCGGATTACTTCGAGCGCGACAGCGATTACGAGATCGTCGCCTACACCTGTGAGCCGGCCTTTGCCAGCGGCGACTCGTACCGCAACCTGCCACTGCTCCCCTTCGATGAGGCGACGCGCCTGTTCCCTCCTGCACAGCATGAGCTGCACATCGCCGTCGGCTACCACGAACTCAATCGCGTGCGGGAAAGACTGTTTCTCGCTGCCAAAGGCAGGGGTTATCGCCTCGCCAGCTACGTCAGTTCGCGTTCGTGGCCGGGACGCGAGGCGCTCGTCGGCGAGAACTGCTTCGTGGCCGACGGTGTCTCGCTCGAGGCAGGTGCGCGAATCGGCGATAACGTCGCGCTCTGGAGCAACGTTGTCGTCGGCCATCATGCCCAGATCGGCGACCACTGCTGGATCGCAGCCGGAACGGCGATCGGTGGCGGGACGGTCATCGGCGAACGCTGCTTCGTGGCACTCAACGCCACCATCGGCAACGAAGTGGTCGTCGGCGCCGACAGCGTTCTCGGGGCGCGGACGCTGCTGACGAAATCGGTTGCCAGCAAAAGCGTCCTGGTGGAACGGGACACCGAACTGTTCCGGCTCGACAGTGACCGCTTCCTGCGCATGTCGCGGCTGCGCTGACCGGCGCCGATGAGCTACCGCTACAACCTCGGTCTGGCTTTCGAGGGCGTCGTCGCGAGTTGCCCCGGGAGGCCGGCTCTGATCCTTGCCGGCGGACACACTGTTTCCTTCGCCGCTCTCGACCGGTTGGCGAACCAGCTTGCCCACTGGCTCTGCTCGCTCGGACTCGGGCGCCGCGATGTCCTGGCACTGTTCAACGCGAAGTCGGTCGAGGGCCATGCACTGATGCTTGCCGCTCTCAAGATCGGCGCCGCCTACGTCAACCTCGACGACCAGAATCCGCCGCAGCGTCTGGCGATGATTCTCGCCACCTGCCAGCCGCGACTGGTGGTCAGCGATCACGCGCTGCCGCCGGCGATCCTTCACTGCTGCGCTGCCGGTAGCGTGCCACTGCGGCTGCTCCCGGACCCCGCGGTCGTTGACTGCCTGCCCAGCGAGCGCCTGGCGGCAACCGATCTCGTCACCGGCGCCGACCCGGCGTACCTGATGTTCACTTCCGGCTCGACGGGAACCCCCAAGGGCGTTGCCATTGGCCACGCCAGTGTCCTCAACTTCATTCGCTGGACGCGGGCAGAGTTCGGCATCGGCGCCGACGACAGGCTGAGCGGCGCCAATCCACTGCATTTCGACAACTCCGTATTCGACTTCTACGCGTCACTGTTCTCGGGCGCAGCTTTGGTCCCGCTCCGACGCGAGATCGTCAGCGTTCCCGCCGAGCTTGTGCGGCAGGTTGGCGAACGCGGCTGTACCCTGTGGTTCTCGGTCCCGTCGCTGCTGATCTATCTGATGACGATGCGCCAACTGGGCGCCGGGAGCTGGCCAGCGCTGCGCTGCCTGGTCTTCGGCGGCGAGGGGTACCCGAAGGCCGAGCTGCAAAGGCTGTTCGACCTCTTCCACCCACGGGCGCGCCTGGTCAATGTCTATGGGCCAACCGAATGCACCTGCATCTGCTCTGCCCACACGCTGTCCGCGACAGACTTCGCGCAACTGCAGGGGCTGCCTCCACTGGGCAGACTGGCACCCAACTTCGCGTCACTGGTCCTCGACGACGAACAGCGGGAGGTGCCCGACGGAGCAGTCGGCGAACTGTGCTTGCTCGGACCACAGTTGGCGCTGGGCTACTACCGCGACGCCGAGAACACCCGGCAGCGATTCGTCTGCAATCCTCACTTCACCGGGTTCAGCGAACGCTTCTACCGCACCGGCGACCTCGTACGACGGGATGAGCACGGCCTGTTCTGGTTCGTCGGGCGCAGCGACAACCAGATCAAGCACCTCGGTTATCGCATCGAGCTGGAAGAGATCGAGGCCGCTCTCGAGTCCTTGCCGCAGGTCCGCCAGGCGGTCAGTGTCTATCACCGGCTGCGCCAGCAACACGGGCGGATCGTAGCGTTCGTCAGTTCCCGCTCGGCGGTCGACGAGGCGAGCCTGCGCGACGCGCTGCGTGAGCGCCTGCCCGCCTACATGATCCCGGCGCAGATCGAGGTCCTGGCCGAACTGCCGAAGAACGCCAATGGCAAGCTCGACCGCAGGCAGATGCAGCAGCGAGTGGACGGGAGCTGACGCGCAGCGGGCGTCAGAGTTTCAAGCCCCCGTCGAGTTCGATGACCGTTCCCGTCAGGTAGTCGTTGGTGACAGCGAAAAGCACCGCCTGGGCGACCTGCTCGGCTGTGCCGAGGCGGCGCAGCGGTACCTTGCCCACCCATTCGCGCAATCGCTCCTCACTCATCGCGGCATGCGTCGAGGAGGTGTCGATGAAGCCGGGTGCGATCGCCAGTGAGCGAATTCCCAGTCCACCCAGTTCCTTCGCCCACGACAGCGCGAGCGCGTTGACCCCCGCCTTGGCGGCGGCATACGCACTCTGGCCGGCATTGCCCCGTGCCGCAACCGAACTGATGTTGATGATCACGCCGCGCGTGCGCTGTCGCACCATCTTCTCGGCGACGCAGGAAGCCATCACCAGCGTCGTCGTCAGGTTCATGCGCAGCGATTTCTCCCACAGGCCGATGTCGTGGCGACCGGCGCTCCGGTCGAGCAGGTTGTACAGCGGCGCACTGCAGATCCAACCGGCTGCGTTGACCAGGATGTCGATCCGTCCATGCTGGCCATTGACCGTATCGACGATGCGCGCCGCCTGTTCGGGGTCCGCAGCGTCACCGGCAAGGGCGTCGATGCGCTCGTCCGCCAGCGTCGCCAGCCGCTCGCCATCGAGGTCGATTGCCGCCACCCTGCAGCCGGCCTCCGCCAGTGCCACGGCGATGCAGCGGCCGATGTTCTGCGCCGCCCCGGTGACGATTGCGACGGCGCCCTCAAGCCGCATCGCCGACCAACCCACGCTTGGCAAGTTGCCCGATGATGCGGGCAACCGAAGTCATGTCGGCAATCTCGTCGGCATCGAGAAGCACCTGATAGCGCTCCTCGATGCCGATGATCAACTCCATGTGCGCCAGCGAGTCCCAGGCGGGCGTGTTCTTCATCGAGGTTGCCGGCTCGATGGCAGCCGGCGGCAGCTTGAGCGCGGCGGCGATCAGCTGGAAAAGTTCATTCATGCGAGTCTCTGGGAACGGTGCTTCATGGCGGTGAGGAAACGATGTCGATGATGCGGTCGACCGTCTGTGCATCGAGATCGGGATAGATCGGCAGGCAGAGGATCTGGCGGGCGATGGTCGTCGCCACCGGCAGGTTGGCGGGGGCTGCCGAGGCGATCGCGCGGTACATCGGCAGATCGCTGATCAAGGGGAAAAAATAGCGACGGACATGGATCTGCTGCTGCCGCAGCCGGTCGTAGATCTGGTCGCGCGACAACGGGTGGTCGGCGCCGATCAGCACCGGGAAGTAACCACCGTTACGCCGCACCCCATCGGCTACCGGCAGACACTCGACGCCGGCAACGCCAGCCAGTGCCTGCCGATAGCGCCGATCGATGGCCATTCGCGCGGCGATCGCCTGATCGACGTGTTCGAGTTGCAGCAGACCGAGCGCCGCCTGGAACTCGTTCATCTTGCCATTGATCCCCGGCGCGACGACGGTGACTTCGTCGACGAAGCCGAAGTTCTTCAAGTAGTCGATGCGTTGCTTGAGTTTCGGATCGTGGCAGACTATGGCACCGCCTTCGAAAGTATTGAACACCTTCGTCGCGTGGAAACTGAGCATCGCCAGATCACCCTGCGCCAGCAGCGAGGTTCCGTCGACGGCGACGCCAAAGGCGTGTGCCGCGTCGTAGATCAGCTTCAGCCCGTAGGTGTCCGCGACCTGCTGCAGGCGCTCGCCGGCGCAGGGCTGCCCGTAGCAGTGCACGGGCAGGATGGCGGTGGTTCTCGGCGTGATCGCGGCCTCGACGAGTTCCTCGTCGAGGTTGCAGGTATCACGCCGAATATCGACGAAAACCGGCTTGATGCCGTTCCACAGCAGGGCATGGGTGGTTGCGGCAAAGGTGTAGGGCGTGGTGATCACCTCGCCGGTGATGCGCAGCGCCTGCAACGCCGTCATCAGCGCCAAGGTGCCATTGGCAAACAGCGAGACGTGCCCGACCCCGAGGTAGCAGCGCAGCTTCTCTTCAAACTGCTGGTGAAAGGGGCCACCGTTGGTCAGCAGACGGCTCTCCCAGATCTTGGCCAGATAGGGAAGGAAGTCCTCGAGCGGGGGCAGATACGGCCGGGTGAGGAAGGTTGGTCTGTCTTCCATGAAAGCCAGGGGCGGCAGATGACGGTTCGTGGCCGACATTATGCCCCAGCGGGGTGCGCCGCGGCGTGCCGACGGACCAACGCAGCCGACTGGCGGTCAGCCCGCGCCAGCGGTTGCTGCCGCCGCAGGGCGAACTGCGGCAGCCCAGCCTTGCGCCACTCGCGGGCGAGGGCTAAGATCATGCGCGACGCTCGGTACGACCGATCACTTTCCCGGCATCGCTGCGCCTGGCGCAACGTGCGGGATGAAAGCGAGCAAGCATGCCCCTGCCAGCCGATGACCCACGCAAGACCGCCGTCGCGCTCGCCTACAATCAGGCCGATGCGGCGCCACGTGTGCTCGCCAAGGGGCGTGGCCTGATCGCCGAGCAGATCATCGCCCGGGCCCACGAGCACGGGGTCTACGTGCATGAGTCGGCGGAACTGGTCTCGCTGCTGATGCAGGTCGATCTCGACCAGCACATCCCGCCCAACCTCTATGTCGCGGTCGCCGAGTTGCTCGCCTGGCTTTATCAGCTGGAGAGTGGCCAGTCCGGATCGCCCGCGCCGCTGTTGAGCCCCTTGCCGGAGGTTGGCGGCAGCATCGCATGAGCGCCGACAGCCGATCGCGACCGCACTCTGCATGCCCCCGTGCCGGGGCTTGCTCCAGCCCGCTAGCACTTTCTGCGTTAAACTGCCGGCTGCAGATGACGCGCAGGAATGACCATGCACGAAGCGGATTCCCCGATGCTGACCGATGGGCAGCCCGTTCGCCTGGAGATCGAGCGGCCTGACGAGCACGCCCGCTTTCTCCTGCGCTCGAAGGTCGAGATCATCGCCGTCCTGCGCAGCCTGCTGCAACGCCGCTCGCTGGTCACGGCCTACTTCGACCAGGGGCGCTCGTTTCTGCTGACCTCGCTCGTCGAGGTGGATGCCGACGCCGGCCGGATCGTCATCGACAGCGGTCGCGAGGAGGCGGTCAACCACGCCGTACTGCTCGCCGAGCGACTGTTTCTCGTCAGTACGCTGGACAAGGTGAAGATCCAGTTCAGTCTCGGGAGACTGTCGCAAACGCACAACGGCGGCCTGCCGGCGTTCGCCGCGGCGCTGCCCGACCAGCTGCTGCGGCTGCAGCGGCGCGAGTACTTTCGCCTGACGACGCCGGTGACCAAGCCCGTACGCCTGGTCGCCACGCTCCGGCGCGCCGACGGCAGCGCCCTGCCGGTGGACACCTCAATCCTCGACATCAGTGGCGGTGGTGTCGGGCTGATGGCGACGCCCAGCCTCGCCACGCTGCTGCCACGTGGCCAGCGCCTCGACGACGGCAGGATCAGCCTGCCCGACGAAGGTCTGCTGAGCGCCAACCTGCTGGTCTGCAACAAGGGGGAGGAGGCCACTCGCGGCGGCGCGCGTTACTTTCGCGTCGGCTGCGAGTTCATCGGCCTCGCCGGTGCGCGGATGAACATGCTGCAGCGCTACATCACGCGCATCGAGCGCGAACGCAAGGCCAGACTGAGCGGCATGGCCTGAAGAAAAGGACGGCGCGCAGTGGCCGGGCCGCTCGCCCGGCCACTGCGCGCTGTGCCGCTAGAAGCCGATCGCCAGCAGCGCGTAGGCGGCGATCAGCGTGCCGAGCAGGGCGCTGCCGTAACACAGCAGCTTCGCGCCGGTGCCGGCGTGGATACCGATATCGTGCAGGCTGTGGAAGATGCGGTGCGCCGCATGCCACAGGAAGAGCGCGATGATCGCGAAGATGAAGCCCTTGCCGATGATGTTCTGGGCGAAGGCGAGCATCTTCGGATAGCTCATCGTGTCCGCCGGCAGCAGCAGACCGAGCGGCAAAGCGAGGCCGGTGATGAAGACCAGCATCGGCCCGAACAGTGCCGACAGCATGCCGCCGGCGCCGAACAGCGCCCAGAAGATCGGTGCGTTGGAGCGTTTCAACGGCGCTTTCATCGTGCCATCCCCCAGACCAGAGCGAGCAGACCGAAACAGGACGCGGCGGCAGCCGCGAGGCCGCCGGCAGTGATCACCCAGCCCGGCAGGCGCTCGCCGCCGACGACCACCGGCGGCATCGTGCGCGGCATGATCTTGAACCAGGTGTAAGTGTGGTAACTCAGCGCCGCCAGCGCCGCCAGGTGAAAGGCGATGTACCAGGGGTTCTTCAGCGCAGCCAGCCAGGCATTCCAGGCGGCCTCGCCCTGCGACAGGCGATACAGCCCGGTGAGCAGGACGCCGGCGTAGGCGGCGACGAAGAGGGCGGTACCTTCGTGGATCATGTACTCGACGAAGAACGGGTTCTTGCGCCACCAGCCGTCCATCGAGCGCACATAGGGACGTCGCTTGTTCACTTGGCACCTCCTTTCGGAGCGAGGAAACGCAGGAAATAGTCGGCTGCGCTGTTGGTCTTGTTCTGGTTGACGGCGTTCGCCGGGTCCACGTGCTTCGGACAGACCTCCGAACAGTAGCCGACTGCCGTGCAGTTGAACACGCCTTCCTCGGAATTGATCAGTTCCATCCGCTCGGCCTTGCCGCCGTCCCGCGAATCGACGTTGTAGCGGTGCAGCAGCGCCGTCGCCGCCGGTCCGATGAAGCTCGAATTGAGACCAAACTGCGGGCAGGCAGCGTAGCAGAGCAGACAATTGATGCACGAGCTGAACTGCTCATAGGCATTGAGCTGCTCGGGCGTCTGCAGATACTCGCCCTGCGCCAGAGTGCGCTCCTCCTTCGGGATGATGTAGGGCTGGATGCTCTCGAGTTTCTCGATGAAGCCTTCCATGTTGATCACCAGGTCGCGCTCGATCGGGAAGTGGGCCAGCGCTTCGACGCGCACGCGCGCCGGGTAGTAATCGCGCAGGAAGGTCTGGCACGACAGGCTCGGTATGCCGTTGATCATCATGCCGCAACTGCCGCAGATGGCCATCCGGCACGACCAGCGAAAGCTCAGGGAGCCGTCGAGGTAATCCTTGATGTACTGCACGCCCTGCAGGACCGACATGTCGTCGGTGAACGGCACCTCGAACACCTGCCGGTGCGGCTCCCTGTCCTTTTCCGGGTGGTAGCGAAGGACCTCGATTTCGATCGTCTTTTGCATCTCAGACATTGGACGCCTTCCTTTCCTGCTCGGCCTTTTCTCCTGCGGCCCCATAAGCCCGTGTGCCCGGCTGCGACTTGGTGATCCTGACCGGTCCGTAATCGATCCGCGGCGGACCGCCGGCGACGTAGTGCGCCTGCGAGTGCGCCAGGAAGTTGACATCGTCGCGCTGCTCGTAACCGTCGAGGCGCTGATGGGCGCCACGCGACTCGCGCCGCTGGATCGCCGAGCAGGCCATCGACTGCGCGACGTCGAGCTGATACTCGAGCTCGATGGCAAGCAGCCATTCGGTGTTCCAGACGCTCGACTTGTCCTCGAGATTGACGTTGCGGAAACGATCCTTGAGCTCGTCGAGCTTGTCGCAGGTCTTCTGCATGCTGTCGGCAAGACGGTAGATGCCGCAGCCGTCCTCCATCGTCTGCGCCATTTCCTTGCGCAGCGTGGCGATGCGCTCGCTGCCGCCGCTCTTCGTCTTCAGCCCCTGGACGCGCTGTTCGACCGCCTGCGCCTGCTTCAGCAGCCGGGCGGAATCGCCAGGCGGCACCGAGCGTGCATGCCGGGCGGCTTCGACGCCGGCGACCTTGCCGAAGACGAGCAGTTCCGACAGCGAGTTGGAACCCAGCCGGTTGGCGCCGTGGATGCCGACGCTGGAACACTCGCCGGCGGCATAGAGCCCGGGCAGCGGCGCCGCGCAGCGGCCGTCGACGAGAATGCCGCCCATCGTGTAGTGCACCGCCGGGCGCACCGGGATCGGCGCATGCGCCGGGTCGACGCCCATGAACTGCTCGGCCAGCTCATAGATCTGCGGCAAGCGTTCGCGCAGCTTCTGCTCTCCGAGGTGACGCAGATCGAGGTGGACCACCGAGCCGTGCGGCCCCTCGATCGTCCGGCCCTTCTGCTGCTCGTACCAGAAGGCCTGGCTCAGGCGGTCGCGCGGTCCGAGTTCCATCGCCTTGTTGCGTGGCGTCGGTTCGGCCGGCCCCAGCCCATAGTCCTGCAGGTAGCGATAGCCGTCCTTGTTGACCAGGAAGCCACCCTCGCCCCGACAGGCCTCGGTGAACAGCAGACCGGTTCCCGGCATGCAGGTCGGATGGTACTGGACGAACTCCATGTCGCGCAGCGGCACACCGTGCCGATAGGCCAGCGCCATGCCGTCGCCGGTGACGACGCCGCCGTTGGTGTTCTCGCGAAACACCCGGCCGGCACCGCCGGTGGCGATCACCACCGAGCGCGCCTCGACCAGCGTGAATTCGCCGGAAGCGATCTCGATGGCGACGACACCCTGCACGCGCCCATCCTCGACGATCAGGTCAACGCAGAAATGCTCGTCGAAACGCTTGATCGAGGGATACTTGATCGAGGTCTGGAACAGCGTGTGCAGCATGTGGAAGCCGGTCTTGTCGGCGGCGAACCACGTCCGCTCGATCTTCATGCCACCGAAGGCACGGACGTTGACGTGGCCGTCGGGCGTCCGGCTCCAGGGGCAACCCCAATGCTCGAGTTGCGTCAGCTCCTCCGTACAGTGGGCGACGAAGTACTCGACCACATCCTGCTCGCAGAGCCAGTCACCACCATGCACGGTATCGTTGAAGTGATACTCGAGGCTGTCGCTCGCCTGCTTCACGCCCGCCGAACCCCCCTCGGCGGCGACGGTGTGGCTGCGCATCGGATAGACCTTCGACACCAGCGCGATCTGCAGCGCAGGGTCTGCCTCGGCAACGGCGATTGCCGCCCGCAGGCCGGCCCCGCCGCCACCCACGATCACCACGTCTGCCTTGTAACTCTCCATGCTTGATCCTTTCTCGCACCGGACCGGAGCCGGTGACGATCATCCTGCGGAAAGCCGCGGCAGCACGGTGCGCCGCGGCCAGTCGATTGCGCGTCCGCCTGCCCGCCACGACCTACGCGCTGGCACCGGCGACGACGCGGAGCGTCAACATCTGGTACATGCCACCAAAGAAACGTTGCTTGCTGACCATGACCGAACGACCGTCGCGTGGCAGCCAGGCGGCCACCTCCTCGCTGAAGAGATCGCGCGCAAACGGCTCCAGACGGTCAAGAACCGGCTTCCAGAAGTAGCGCAGCGGATTCAGGCGGCTCGGCGGCGCATAGTCCACGATGGTCAGCGTTCCGCCCGGTCGAACCACGCGCAGCGCCTCGGCCAGCGTCTTCTCGCGAACCGCCTGCGGCTGCTCGTGCAGGAGGAAGAACAGCAGGGCGCGATCGAAAGCGGCGTCAGCAAAGCTCAACGCCGCCGAATCCATGCAATGCATGCGCACCGGCGCCGCCGCCGCCAGCTTGCCGGAGAGGTTCTCGAGCTGGATCGGCAGGATATCGACGATCTCGAGCATGCCGCCGGGCGCCACGCATGCCGCCAGACGCGGCGTCAAATCGCCGTAGGCGCAGGCGATCTGCAGCGTGCGCCCGGGCAGATGGTGCCCGTACTCCTGCAGCAGCGCATTGCACAGGCGCTTGTAGTTGCCCCAGAGAATCAGGTTCACCAGCCACTGCCGCTCGAAGACGTGGATGGCGCGCGGGTGGACGTATGCCCACCAGTAGTGCGCCTGCAGGTACTGCGGGATCGCAGGCACGACTTTCTTCAGTGCCACGGTCGTGGCAACAGGTCGATCGAAGCTGTTTTTCATGATGGAAAACGCCAACGTTTGCGCTCGCAGAGGAGTCCGTCGAGATCGACCACACAGCCGCCGCAACCGAAATGGGAACCGGTGCACCAATCCCGGAATGCTGCCCGCGCCATCAGATCGTTGTGCGGTCAGATCGTTCCTCACCTGGCCCCCGACACGCACAGGGAGAACAGCCCGACGCCCTCAGGCCGTACCCTACCCGATCAATCGTCCGAAAGCAACCGAGGCAGCACGGCGCGCGCGTTGCCGCTGGTCACACGCGCCAGTTCGTCGAGGCTGATGTCGCGCAGTTCGGCCAACAGGGCGCCGATCCGCGGCAGTTCGGCCGGCGAGTTGCGTCCTCCCGCCAGCCAGGCTGGCGGCATGTCCGGCGCATCGGTCTCGAGGACGATCGACGACAACGGCAGGGTCGCCGCCAATTGCCGGATGTGTCGCGCGCGGTCGAAGCTCAGCGTGCCGCCGAAACCGAGCCTGAAGCCCAGCGCGATGAACTCGTCCGCCTGCTGTCGGCTGCCATTGAAGGCATGGGCGATGCCGCCGGGCACCGGCACACGCCGCAGGTACTTGAGCACCCGATCGACCGCACGGCGCACGTGCAGCAGCACCGGCAGGCCAAAGTCACGCGCAATCCGCAGCTGCTCGACGAAGAAGTACTCCTGCCGCTCGACATCGACGCCGGCAACATGGAAGTCGAGACCGATCTCACCCAGTGCGATCACCGCTCGTCGCGCCGACATTGCCTGCTCGAGCCATTCGCGCAGCAGCCGCATATCGCCCTCGCCCGCCTGCGACACGTACAGCGGATGGATGCCGTAAGCGGCGGCGCAACCCGGAACGACCGCGCAGCACTCGCTGACGGCGGCGAAGCTTGCCAGATCCACTGCCGGTACGACGATCGTCGCCACCCCGACGGCACGTGCCGCCGCGGCCACCGCCGTGCGATCGTCGGCGAACTCCCCGGCAGCGAGGTGGCAGTGCGTGTCGACCAGCACCAAAGGGCGCTACGAACGGGAGTACGCAGCCGGCCGCCGTTCGAAGAACGCTGCCAGTCCTTCGCCAAAGTCCGCCTCGGCGGCGCAGGCCGCAAAGGCCTGCTGCTCGGCCTGCAACTGCTCGGCCAACGGCGTTGCCAGCGACTGGTTGAGCAGCGCCTTGGTCCGCGCCAGGGCGCCGGTCGGGCCGCTCGCCAGTCGCTGCGCCAGTGCCATTGCCACTGCCGGCAACTCTGCCGCCGGCACGACCCGGTTGAGCAGCCCGAGTTCGCACGCGCGCGCAGCGTCGAAACGATCGCCCAGGAGGGCGATCTCCATCGCCTGCTTCAGGCCCACCTGTCGCGGCAGCGACCAGGTCGCGCCACCATCGGGGGAGAGCGCGATGTTGCTGTAGGCGAGCGTGAAGTAGGCATCGTCCGCTGCCACGACGAGATCGCAGGCCATCATCAGTGACATCCCGAAACCGGCGACCGCGCCCTGCACGGCGACGACGACCGGCTTCGGCATGCTCTTCAGGTTGAGTATCGCGAAGTGCACGTCGGCGATCACCCGCTCGAAACGCATCTGCCTCTGCCCGGCAGGCTGCGTCACCTGCTCGCGGAACCACCGGAGGTCACCGCCGGCCATGAAGTGAGCACCGGCTGCGCGCAGGAGCACGGCGCGCACCTCGGGCGCGAAGGCGGCGCGTGCTGTCGTCTCGCGCAGGTCTTCGATCATCGCCAGGTCGAGCGCGTTGAGCGCCTGCGGCCGGTTGAGGGTGAGGATGGCGACATGGTCGCTGACTTCGTAGCTGACGCTGCTCATGCGGTCTCCAGGCGTTCAGAGGAAGTGGAACGGCGGCTCGGGCAAGCGGCCGCTGATGATGTCGGCGAGGGCGGCGCCGGAGCCACAGGCCATCGTCCAGCCAAGCGTCCCGTGGCCGGTGTTGAGATAGAGATTGGCGATCGACGAGCGCCCGACAAGCGGCACGTTGGACGGCGTCGCCGGCCGCAACCCGGCCCAGAACTCGATCTCGCCAGCCGGCTGCAGGTCGGGAAAGAGCTGCCTGGCTCGTACCATGAGTGCCTCGCAGCGCACCGGGTTGAGCGCCGTGTCGTAGCCATTGAACTCGGCCGTACCGGCGATTCGCAGTCGCTGTCCGAGGCGGGAAAAGACGATCCGGTGCGCATCGTCGATCAGGCTGACGGTCGGGGCGACACTGGCCGCAGCCAGCGGCACCGTCGCCGAGTAGCCCTTCGCCGGGTAAACCGGCAGGCGCAGCCCGAGCGGCCGCAGCAACAACGGCGTGTAGCTGCCGAGCGCAGCCACGTAGGCGTCGGCCTGGTGCAGTTCGCCGCCGGCAAGCACCCCCTGCACCCTGCCGCCAGCAGTACGCAGCGAAGCAACGCTGACCCCGTAGCGGAAGACCACGCCGGCCACCGCGCAGTGGCTCGCCAGCTGCCGCGTGAATCGGTGCGCGTCGCCCGATTCGTCGGCGGCCGTGTAGTCGGCACCGACGAGCAGCGGGCGCGCTGACGCCAGTGCCGGCTCGATGGCGACGCACTCGTCCACGCTCAATGGCCGCCGCTCGCAACCATGCTCGCGCATCATCGCAGCGGCGCCGAGCGCCGCCGCGAAGTCGCGACGATCGGTGTAAAGGTGCAGGATACCCCGTTCGAGCTGATCGTAGGCCAGTGGCAGCTCGGCGCGCAGCTCCTGCAGCTGGCGTCGGCTGTAGAGCGCCAGGCTGACGATCTGGCGCACGTTGGCACGCGTTCGCCATGGCGAGCACTCGCGCAGGAAGCGCAGCGCCCAGTCGAACAGGGCGGCATCACAGCGCAGCCGGAAGAGCAGCGGCGAGTCCTCGCGCCGCATCCAGGCGAGCGCACGCAGTGGGGTATGCGGATTGGCCCACGGTTCGGCGTGCGACACGGAGATCTGGCCGCCGTTGGCAAAGCTGGTTTCCATCCCGGCCGCCGGCTGGCGGTCGAGGACGCAGACCTCGTGGCCAGCCCGGGAGAGATACCAGGCCGTGCAGACGCCGACGACGCCGGCACCGAGGACGAGCACCTTCAAGCTGGCAAGCGCCGCTGCTCAGGCGTC
>WBZM01000252.1_pt1 | contig 85050 bp, 70 predicted proteins | sample 5204271 | NCBI WGS metagenome assembly WBZM01 (sample SAMN12344346, study PRJNA552823) | activated sludge metagenome | biome: Activated sludge suspended growth; feature: Nitrification reactor; material: Wastewater; isolation source: activated sludge from nitrification reactor of wastewater...
TGAGGTTGCGGCATGCCCCGGCGACGCTGCGAGGCTTGCTGCAGCGTCGTTTTCCGCTTGCCGGCAGCCTGCGCGCATGCCCGTGCCACTGGCCTGCATACTCGTCGTGCTGGCGCTGCCGGCGCAGGCGGAGAACTGGACCATCACGCCGAGCATCGCGATCGGCGGGACGCTGACCAACAACCTGTATCTGACACCGACGAACCGCACCAGCGATCTGGTGACCTCGATCACGCCGGGTATTTCGATCGACGGCCGGGGGGCACGAGCCAATCTTCAACTGAGCTACGGGATCACGCAGAACATCTATGCGCGCGAGTCGTCTGAGAACAATCGGCAGCAAAGTCTCGTTGCTGCAGGGACGCTGGAGGCGGTCGAGGACTGGCTGTTCGTCGACGCCAGTTCAACGATCTCGCAGCAGTACATCTCCGCTTTCGGTGCGGTCGCCCCGTCCGACGTCAACATCAACCGGAACCGCACCGAGACCTTCTATTACTCAGTTTCGCCATACATCCGCGGCCGTCTGCTCTCGTCCGCCGACTACCTGCTGCGCTACACGGTCAGCGGGACCAATCCCGACTCGTCGGCGGTGTCGAACACGACGACGAGTCAGTGGCTGGGGCGCATCAACGGCAATACACGCTGGAGCGCGCTCAGCTGGGCGATCGACTACAGCAGCAACAGCGCCAACTACGATGTCGGCCGCGACCGTGAGGACACGCGCTACGGCCTGACGCTGGCGTACCGTTTCAATCCGGAGCTGCAGGTTTCGGCGATCTTCGGGCGCGAAAGGACGAATCTCGTCAGCCTGCAGGAGGAGACCAACAACGACTCCGGATTCGGTCTGCTGTGGACACCAAGCCCGCGGACGAAGCTGGATGCCCGCATGACGCGACGGTTCTTCGGCAACGGGTACAACGTTGCCTTCAGTCATCGCATGCCGCTGTCTGCCTTCAACTATTCTGCCAGCCGGGATGTTTCCTATCAGCCGGCCGGGGTGACCAACACCGGCCAGGGAAGCAACTACGATGCCTTCTACGCCATCGTCGCGGCGAACAATCCGGGTCTCGCTCCAGAAGCGATCAGAACGCAGGTCAGCCAGATCCTGCAGGGCAGGGGCGTGCCGGCGGATGGGTCGGTGGTCAATGGCTATCTGACCAACCGGCCAAGCCTGCAGACCGCGCAACAGGTTTCCTATGCGCTTCTCGGCGTGCGCAACACGCTGACGTTCAACGCGACGGAGAGCCAGCAGCAGCCCCTGGGTGTGATCAGTGGCCTGACCGATGACTATTCGCTGGCCAACGAAGTGACCCAGCGCGGCTATGGCGTGATCTGGGGGCACCAGCTCACCGGGTTGTCGTCGCTGTCGCTGTCGCTCAATCAGCAGCGCAGCCTGGCGAAAGGCACGGGCGCGGTGGACTCGAAAACGACCGGGGCCTATCTCCTGTACACCACCTCGCTCGGTCCGAGGACGAGCGCCAACGTCGGTGCGCGGCACGTCATCTCGGATGGCGGTGTGAACGCGGACTATACGGAAAGTGCCCTGACTGCCTCGCTCTCGCACAACTTCTGATCGATCTGCATGTACGAATCATTCTATGGCTTGAGCAGCAAGCCGTTCCAGCTCAACCCGGACCCTTCGTTCTATTTCGCCAGCAAGCAGCACCGACGTGCGATGGCCTATCTGGAGTATGGCCTCAATCAGAACGAAGGATTCATCGTCGTCACGGGAGAGGTGGGCGCTGGCAAGACGACGATCGTTCGCGGCTTGCTGAATGAGCTCGATTCAGAGAAGGTGGTCGCCGCACAGCTGGTGAGCACGCAGCTTGACGCCGAGGACACCCTGCGCATGGTGGCGGCTGCCTTTGGTGTCGGTGGCAGGAACCTGGGAAAGTCGGAGACTCTGCTGGCCCTCGAGGCGTTTCTGGTTGATGTCACTCGCCAGGGTAAACGCTGCCTGCTGATCGTCGATGAGGCACAGAACCTGACTGCGCGCGCGGTTGAGGAACTGCGCATGCTGTCGAATTTCCAGTTTGGTACCCAGGCCCTGCTGCAGAGCTTTTTGATTGGCCAGCCGGAGTTTCGCAAGATCATGCAGAGTCCGCAGATGCAGCAGCTGCGGCAACGCGTGATCGCCGCCTGCCATATCGGCCCAATGGATCAGGACGAGACGCAGGCCTACATCGAACATCGTCTGAAGTGTGCCGGCTCGAAGGGGTCGCCACGCTTCGATGCCGGCGCTTTTGAAGCCGTTTTCGAAGCCAGTGGTGGCGTTCCGCGACGGATCAATGCCCACTGTGACCGCTTGCTGCTTGCCGGCTTCCTGAACGGCAAGAGCGAGTTCGTCCGTGGCGACGTGGAAGAGGTTGCGCGTGAACTGCGCGAGGAGACCCAGGCGGGCTCAACCGTGGCGGTGGCCGGGAGCGGTGACGCCGCGCAGCCGGCGGCGCATCCGCAGCTGACCGACAGCAGCATCCTCGATATCGACCTGTCGCGCGTTGCCCTCGATCGAAACACTGCCGACGAGGCTGCACGCGTCATCGCCGATCTGAAGAGCGGCCAGTCGGAGCAGCGTCTGATTCGTATCGAGCGCAGCATGTTCCGCCTTGAGCGGAACAACGCAGCCATCCTGTCGCTGCTGCAACAACTGGTCGAGGCGGTCAGGGTCAAGCAATGAAAGGATATCATCGTGGTCGATGAAACATGGCCTGTGGGTCTCGGACCGGTAGTCTGCATTGTCGGGGCGCGGCCAAATTTCATGAAGATGGCACCGATTCTGCGTGCATTCGCAGCCCATCGCCCACAACTGCCGTCGTTGCTCGTCCACACCGGCCAGCATTACGATCGCGACATGAACGATCGGCTGTTCGACGATCTGCGGCTGCCGCGGCCTGATATCAATCTGGAAGTAGGCTCCGGCACGCATGCGGTGCAGACGGCCGAGGTGATGCGTCGCTTCGAGCCGGTGCTCGACGCACAGAGGCCGGCGTGTGTGCTCGTTGTCGGCGACGTCAACTCGACCCTTGCCTGTGCCCTCGTCTGCGCCAAGAAGGATGTGGCCGTGGTGCACGTCGAGGCCGGCCTGCGCAGCCACGATCGCCGCATGCCGGAAGAGATCAACCGGCTCCTGACCGACCAGATTGCCGACCGGCTCTACACCACCGAGCGTGGTGCGCACCTGAATCTCGAACGCGAAGGGGTGGCGGCAGAGCGCGTGTGCTTCGTCGGCAACGTCATGATCGACTCCCTGCGGGCGAACAGCGAGTGTGCACCACCCGTCACGACGACGCTGCAACTGGCAGGTGTGGACGGACGGATTGTTGATGGTGCGCCCGGTTACGGCGTCGTGACGCTGCATCGACCGTCGAACGTCGATCGGCCAGAGTCGCTGCGACCGCTGTTGCGCGTCTTGCGCGAGGTTTCGGAGCGGCTGCCGCTGATCTTCGCCATGCACCCGCGAACGCGCGCCAACATCGATCGTTTTGGCCTGCAGGATGTGCTGCGCAGCCCGCGCATCGTGATCCTGCCCCCACAAGGCTATCTGGAGATGCTCGGTCTGCTCAAGGGGGCCACGCTCGTTCTCTCGGATTCCGGTGGCCTGCAGGAGGAAAGCACGGCCCTTGGCGTGCCGTGCCTGACGGTGCGTGAGAACACCGAGCGACCGATCACCGTCGACGAGGGAACCAATACGTTGGTGGGCAGCAACCCTGACGCGATTCGCGCCGGCGTCGACGAGATCCTCCGCGGAACCGGCAAGAGCGGCCGGATCCCGGAGTTCTGGGATGGCCGGGCGGCCGAGAGGATCGCCGCCGACCTTGCCGCATGGCTACTGGCGCGGCACCAGCGGCAGGCTTCGCGCTAGGCGGCGGGGAGCGGGAGATGCCGGTCCGGCCGATCACCAACGCCCTGACGATCGATGTCGAGGATTACTTCCAGGTGTCCGCCCTGGCCCCGTACATCCCGCGGCAGGAGTGGCCGCTGCGCCCCTGTCGGGTGGAACGGAACGTCGAGCGGATTCTGCTGATGCTCGACGAGAGCCGGGTCCGGGCGACCTTCTTCACCCTCGGCTGGATTGCCGAGCGCTATCCGCAACTGGTGAAGCGAATCGCTGCTGCCGGGCACGAAGTCGCCAGCCACGGCTTCGGTCACGAGCGCGCCAGTGATCTCAGCCGGGCCGCGTTTGCCGCCGACATCCGGCGGGCCAAGCTGCTTCTCGAGGATATTTCGGGCCAGCGGATCAGGGGCTACCGGGCGCCGAGCTTTTCGATCGGGGCGGACAACCTTTGGGCATTCGAGTGCCTGGCCGAGGCAGGCCATCAGTACAGTTCAAGCATCTATCCGATCCGCCACGATCACTACGGCATGCCGGATGCGCCGCGTTTCGCGCATCGCGTGCAGCACGGCCTGCTCGAGCTGCCGGTGACGACCGCCCGCTTCCTGGATCGCAACTGGCCGGCCAGTGGCGGCGGCTACTTCCGGCTGCTGCCCTACGCGTTGTCGCGCTGGCTGTTGCGGCAGGTAAACCTGCGCGATGGGCAGCCGGCGATCTTCTACTTCCATCCGTGGGAGATCGACGCCGCGCAACCTCGCATCCCGGGACTCAGCTTCAAGACGCGTTTTCGCCACTACGTGAACCTGCAGTATACCGAAGGTCGGTTGCGACGGCTGCTGGCCGACTTTCGCTGGGGTCGCATGGACGAGGTCTTCCTCGGCGCCGGCAATGGCGGAGCGACTGCATGAAGATGGGCGGCGACGAAGTCTCGGGAGTTGCCGCGGCGACGGCTCCGCTCGTGGTCATGCGCCTGCAGGTGGGCGATGTGGCCGCGGTCGCTCGTTGGGAAGCGTTCGTCGAAGAGTGTCCGCAAGCGACCTTCTTTCATCGTGCCGGTTGGCAGCGAGTCATCGCTGACGTCTTCCGCCATCCGACGTACTTTCTCTATGCCGAACGGGCAGGGCGTGTCGAGGCGGTCCTGCCGCTGGCCCACGTGAAGAGCCTGCTTTTCGGCAACGCACTGGTGTCCCTGCCCTTCGCCGTGTACGGAGGGGTCGCTGCCGGCAGCCAGCAGGCTGCCCAGATTCTCGAAGAGGAGGCGCAAGCGCTGGCGCGACGCCTCGGTGTCGACCACCTGGAACTGCGAAACGTGCAGCAGCGTCATCCGGAATGGCCGCAGCAGAACCTCTACGTCAGGTTTCGGCGAACCATCGCCCCGGAACTGGAAGCCAACATGCTGGCGATTCCACGCAAGCAGCGCGCGATGGTGCGCAAGGGAATGAAGAGCGGTCTGCGCAGCGAAATCGATTCCGATAGCCGGCGCTTCTTTGCGCTATACGCGGACAACGTCCACCGCCATGGCACGCCCGCCTTGCCCCGGCGCTACTTCGATCGGTTGCTGCAGGTCTTCGCTGGCCACTGCGACATCATGACCGTGGTCGATGCAGCCGGACGCCCGGTGAGCAGTGTTCTCAGCTTCTACTTCCGTGACGAGGTCCTGCCCTATTACGCGGGCGACGAGCCGTCGGCGCGTCATCTGGCAGCCAACGACTTCAAGTACTGGGAGTTGTTGCGTCGTGCCTGTGAGCGTGGCCTGAAGGTTTTTGACTACGGACGGAGCAAGCGGGATACGGGCTCGTACTCGTTCAAGAAGAACTGGGGATTCGAGCCAGAGCCGCTGTTCTATGAGTACTGCCTTTATCGTCGCGAGGCGGTGCCGCAGAACAACCCGGCGAACACCAAGTACCGCCTGTTGATCAACACCTGGCAGCGGCTGCCCATTGGTCTGGCGAACTGGCTCGGGCCGTTCATCGTCAGGAATCTCGGCTGAGCCAGCATGGGCGTGATCCCATGTTGCTTCCGGCCCGAACTGCTTCCTTTCTTCCCGCACCTCATGCCTGCTGAAAGCCTCACATGATTGCCCGCGAAACAAGTACCGCCACTGCCGCGATCGACCCTGCCTGGCGGCTGGCCGGACCCGCCCTGTTCCTGGTCCTGCTGATGATTCTGGCGCTCTTTCGGGAGACGGTGCTGGACATGGCGAGCATCTGGTGGCGCTCCGACACCTATGCGCATGGAATGATCGTGCCACCCATCGCGTTGTGGCTGGTCTGGCGTCTTCGGGCGGGGCTCACCGCGCTGACCCCACGTCCGAGCTACTTCGCCGTCTTGCTGCTGGCAGCGGCCGGTTTTGGCTGGTTGCTGGGGCAGGTGGCCGCGGTCAACGCCCTCACGCAGTTTGCCCTGGTCGCCATGCTGATCCTGGCAGTACCGGCGGTGGTCGGCTGGCAGGTCGCGCGCTGGCTTGCGTTTCCGCTGCTGTTCCTCTTCTTCGCCGTTCCCTTCGGTGATTTCACCCAACCAAAGCTGATGGAGTGGACGGCCGATGCGACGGTTGCCGGTCTGCGGCTCAGCGGCATCCCGGTCTACCGCGAGGGACAGCATCTGGTGATTCCGAGCGGCAACTGGGCGGTGGTCGAGGCCTGCAGTGGTGTGCGCTACCTCATCGCCTCGATCACGGTCGGCACGCTGTACGCCTATCTCACCTATCGATCGCTCTGGCGACGACTGTTGTTCGTCCTCGTCTCGATCATCGTGCCGGTTCTTGCCAATTGGGGACGGGCCTACATGATCGTCATGCTCGGCCACCTTTCCGGCAACAAGCTGGCAGTCGGCGTCGACCACCTGGTCTATGGCTGGCTGTTCTTCGGCATCGTCATTCTCGCGATGTTCTGGATTGGCGCGCGCTGGCGTGAGGATGAGGTGCTGCCACAGGCGTCGGTCGACGTACCGGTATCTGGTTCGCGTGCGTCAGTGGCTGCGCTGCTGACGGCAGGAGTGGCAACCGTGCTGGTGGCGGGATTGTGGCCCTTGGCACTGTGGCAACTCGACCACGCCACAGGTCGCGAACTGAGGAGCCTGGCGCCACTTGCCTCTATCGCCGGTTGGCAGAGGAGCGACGCCGTCAGCCCGTACGACTGGCAGCCGCGGTTTGCCGGCGCCGACGCGCGCGAGCAGGCCGTGTTCGCGCACGATGGCCGCCGCGTCGGCCTCTTCGTGGCCTACTACCGCAACCAGGACCAGCAGCGCAAGCTGGTCAGCTCGACCAATGTTCTGGTGGCGAGCGACGATCCGGTATGGGCAAGGGTTGCGGGCGGTGTCAAGGAGATTTCCTTCGACGGGCGGCCAGTCAGAGTCCGTACCGCCGAACTGCGTGGCCTCGAAAGCTCGCGCCTGCTGGTGTGGCAATGGTACTGGATCAATGGTCGCTGGACTTCCAGTGACGCCATCGCCAAAGCCTACACGGCGCTGTCGCGCCTCACTGGCCAAGGGGACGACTCCGCCGTGGTTATCCTGTTTGCGCAGCAGGATCGACCTGGGTCAGGCGAGGCGACGCTGGGCGATTTCGCCGCAGTCGCCGGAGGGGAGATCGGAAACGCTTTGCGGCAGACGGCGAGCGGGCGCTGAACACCTGCGGCTGGCTGCTGTTCGGCTGGTGCCGATCGTGAACAATGACACGGCAGCCGGCGGCGCGCCGAGGGATCATTTGCACACTGACTGGTAGAAACGAATGGCGCAGCCGGCTGCCAGCCCGTAGGGGACGAGAGCCTGGCCGGGCGTCGCAAGTGCGGACAGGCGCGACGATGGTGTTGCCTGCCGGCAGCGAGTGCCAGGCGGCTTGCTGTGGCATGGGGTGCGCTTCGGGTTCCTGGCCTTCCGCTGCGGCGACATCACTGGGGATATCGACAGGGGCAATGGACAATCAGCAGAGACGCTTGGTCGTTTATACCGGCAACCTCGCTTACTCGGTGCGCAAGGGTATCGTCGAGATCGACCGTTCCCTTGCGGGTCTGTCCTGGCTGATCCTCGTTCACTCCCCGGCGAAGAGCGTCCGCCAAGTCTGGCGCAGCCAGTGGCGCAACCTGCGACGCAACGGCTGGCGCTGGCTGCCGTATCAGCTGGCAGACATCTGGCAGCGGCTCCGACCCGCCGGCAACCCCGTTGTACCGCCGGGTCCTGGACACGAGTTCGCGGCGTCGGCTTTGGCCGCGCGACCGAACGTTCGCGTGTTGCACGTGGCCGACATCCACGGCAGGGAAGCGCTGGCCGCGGTCAGGGATTTCGCGCCACACGTCGGGTTGTCACTCGCAGCCCCGATTCTGCGGCGAGCTCTCTTTGCCCTTCCGACGGCGGGTACCATCAATCTGCACAAGGGGAAGGTCCCGGACTATCGCGGCATGCCGCCAGCTTTCTGGGAACTGTGGAACGATGAAGACGCGGTGGGTTGTACCGTTCATTGGGTGGACGACCAGCTCGACACCGGCGAGGTGGCGGCCGCGGCGGTGGTCGAACGTGAGAAGCATTCGAGCTTGCGTGGGCTGCAGTTGCGCCTCGATGAGGTCGGTGTCGAGCTGATGCGCGATGTCGTCGGCGAAATCGTTGCCGGACGTCGTCCGGCAACGCCCCAGCCTGCAGGGGGCAGAACCTATCGCAAGCCGACCCTGGTGCAGATGGCGGCACTGCGACGCAAGCTGGGAGCGACGGATGTCGTCCGGGAGTCGCTTGCTGGACGCTTGGCCAAAGCCGCTTTCAGTGTTGCCGCTTGCCGCAGCTGGCAGCTCGGCGCGTACATGCTTCTCCCGCCAAGGATCACCGTTCTCCTCTACCATCGGGTGACGGACTCCGTGCGTGACAACCTCAGTGTCGGGATCGAGCAGTTCGAGCGGCAGATGTCGTTGCTGCGACAGCATTGCCGCGTAATTTCCCTCGCTGAAGTCCTGGCGTGCCGGACGATTCCGCGATCGTCCAAGCCATTGGTCTGCGTCACCTTCGACGACGGCTACCTCGACAACTATGTCAACGCGGTGCCCAGTCTGCTGCGACATCAGGTTCCGGCAGCCTTCTTCGTTGCCACCGGAATCGTCAATAGCGATCAACGCTTCGCGCACGACATCCGGCGTGGCAATCCGCCGCTTCCCCTGATGCAATGGGAGCATCTGCGGCAGATGCAGGCGGCCGGATTCACGATCGGTTCGCACACCGTCAGCCATATCGACTGCGCCAGCGAGCCGGCAGAAGTGGTCTGGGACGAGTTGTGCCGCTCGCTGTCTGACCTGCGTCGCGAACTGGCCGTGCAGGACTGCGTCTTTGCCTATCCGTATGGTGGTCGGCAGCACATGACCGCGGAGCGTCTTGATCTGGTGCGGCAGGCAGGCTATGTGGGTTGCCTTTCAGCCTATGGTGGCAGCAACCTGCGGTGCGTCGACGCGTTCAACGTGGTCCGCCGAGGGATCAACTGGGAGTTCTCCGACCGCGCCTTCCTCCTGCAGTGCGTCGGACTGACCTGATGTCCGAGACCCGGCCCCTGATCCTGCATGTGATCCATCACCTCGTCACCGGTGGCATGGAGAACGGTCTCGTCAACCTCATCAATCATCTTCCGGAGAACCGGTTTCGCCATGCGGTTGCGTGCGTCGAGGACTTTTCCGACTTCCGCTTCCGCTTGACGCGTTCCGACACGCCGGTGATTGCTCTGCATCGTTCCCGCGTCGGCGTCTGGCGGCTCAGGCGCGACCTGTTCCATCTGTGTCGCCGATTGCAGCCGACGGTCGTTCATTCGCGCAACCAGTCCGGGCTCGATGCGCTGTTGCCGGCCAGGCTCGCGGGCGTGCCGTATTGCATTCATGGCGAGCACGGCTGGGATGTCGACGATCTTGCCGGGCGGCGGGTCAAGCCGGCGCTGCTGCGCCGCCTGCACGCGCCGCTGGTCGACCGCTACATTGCGGTGTCGGCCGAGCTGCGCAATTATCTGGTCGCGCGTGTCGGGATTTCGGCGCGCCGGGTCACGCAGATCATCAACGGCGTCGATACCCAGCGCTACGCGCCGACCACCCATGCCGATCGCTGGCGGCCGCTGCCGGAGGGCTTTGCCGTTCCGGGCAGCGTCGTGATCGGAACGGTGGGACGGCTGCAGGCTGTCAAGGACCAGGCAACGCTGCTTCGCGCCTTTGCCCGCGTCGCCACGGACGGAGAGGTGGCCGCGTCGCGTGCCCGGTTGGTGGTCGTCGGCGATGGGCCGTTGCGCGAAACCCTGCGCGGCCTCGCCGCCGAACTCGGCATTTCATCTCTGACCTGGTTTCCCGGCGCGGTCGGCAACGTTCGCGAGTTGCTGCAGGCTTTCGACCTCTTCCTCCTGCCATCGCTCGCTGAGGGGATTTCGAACACGCTTCTGGAAGCCATGGCGACGGGTCTGCCGCTGCTGGCGACGGCCACGGGCGGCAACGTCGAGCTGGTCGCCGATGAGGTCAGCGGATGCCTTTTCCAGCCGCGGGACGTTGCTGGACTGGGCGACCTGCTGCGACGGTATCTCGCCGATTCGAGCCTGCGTCAGCGACACGGGAGTGCGGCGCGGGAAATCGCCGTTGCCCGCTTCAGTCTGGCAACGATGCTGGCGAACTACCAGTCCGTCTATGAGGAGTTCTGTGATCGCAGTGGGCAGGCTTGCACACCGCTGGCCAGCCGCCGGTCGGACTGCGCTGCCGGGCGGGCCGAGGGCGGTTGAGGCGCCGCTGTCGTTGCTGCATCGACTTGCGGACGATCGCTTGTTTTCTTACCACGAAAAGACAGATATTCGATATGTGCGGTATTACCGGAATTTTCGATACCCGTAGCCAGCGTCATGTTGAGCGTGCGGTGCTGGCGCGGATGAACGAATCGCAGCACCATCGCGGCCCCGATGAGGGTGGCCTGCACATCGAGCCCGGGGTTGGGCTTGGTCACCGGCGCCTGTCGATCATCGACCTGTCGACCGGGCAGCAGCCGCTCTACAACGAGGATCAGAGCGTCTGCGTGGTGTTCAACGGAGAGATCTACAACTACCAGGAGTTGATTCCCGAGCTGCTGGCACTTGGTCACCGCTTTCACACGCGCAGCGACACCGAGGTGATCGTGCACGCTTGGGAGTCCTGGGGCGAGGATTGTGTGCGTCGCTTTCGCGGCATGTTCGCCTTCGCGCTCTGGGATCGCAGTCGCCAGACGCTCTTCCTGGCGCGCGACCGGCTTGCCGTGAAGCCGCTGTACTATGCCCTCCTGCCCGACGGAACCTTCCTCTTCGGTTCCGAGCTCAAGTCCCTGCTGGCGCATGGCGGACTGGCACGTGACATCGATCCGCTGGCGGTCGAGGAATACTTCGCTCTGGGTTACGTTGCCGAACCACGAACGATCTTCAGCCAGGCGCGGAAGCTGCCACCGGCGCACACGCTGACCCTGCGGCGGGGAATGCCCCTGGCCGAGCCCAAGGAGTACTGGGACGTGCGCTTCAGTCTCGACAGCCGCATCTCGCTGGCGGACGCCTGCGCACAGCTCGACGAGAGGCTTGGCGATTCGATCCGCCTGCGCATGATCGCCGAAGTGCCACTCGGTGCCTTCCTCTCAGGGGGGGTCGATTCGAGCGCCGTCGTCGCGCTGATGGCGGGTCTTTCGTCGTCACCGGTGAACACCTGCTCGATCGCTTTCGACGATCCGGCCTTCAACGAGGCTGCCTTTGCGCAGAAGGTTGCCGAGCGTTACCGGACCAATCATCACTGTGACCTCGTCGCCAGCGATGACTTCGATCTGATCGATACACTGGCCCGGCTGTACGACGAGCCGTATGCCGACAGCTCGGCGATTCCCACCTACCGCGTCTGCCAGCTCGCACGCAAGCATGTGACGGTGGCGCTTTCCGGCGACGGTGGCGATGAGACCTTCGGCGGCTATCGCCGCTACCGTCTCCACCTGATGGAGGAACGCCTGCGCGCGGCACTGCCGTATGGCGTCCGGCGGCCGCTCTTCGGCCTGCTCGGCCGGGCCTACCCGAAGGCCGATTGGGCGCCTCGCGTGTTTCGCGCCAAGACGACTTTCGAGGGCATGGCCAGAACGACTGTTGGCGGATATTTCCACGCCATGTCGATCCTGCGTGATCCGATGCGCCGTGAGCTGTTCAGCGACCGCTTTCGCCGCGAGGCAGGTGACTACAGTGCGCAGGAGGTCTTCCGCCGGCACGCGCAGCGAGCCGGTACCGACGATCCGCTTGCCTTGATCCAGTACCTCGATCTCAAGACCTACCTCGTCGGCGACATCAACACCAAGGTGGACCGCGCCAGCATGGCGCATTCGCTGGAAGTCCGCGAGCCGCTGATGGATCACGAACTGGTCGAGTGGATGGCGACTCTGCCCTCGTCGCTCAAGGTGCGCGGCCAGGAGGGGAAGTTCCTGCTGAAGGAAGCCATGAAGTCGCGGCTGCCGCAGGATGTCCTGTTCCGTCCGAAGATGGGTTTCGCCGTGCCGCTTGCACGCTGGTTCCGCGGCCCCCTGCGGGAACGCGTCCAGGAGGCCGTGCTCGGGCCGCGCCTGGCGGCCACGGGCTGGTTCAACGCCGCCTATCTGCGGCATCTGATCGACGCGCACCAGTCAGGGGCAAGAGACTACAGTTCGCCCCTGTGGACGATACTGATGTTCGAGGCTTTTCTGCGCAACGTCATGGACGCGCCTGCCGAGCATCCTGCCGCGGTCGCAGTGGCCGGCGCAGCGCCATGAGCCTGCGCATCCTGCACGTTCTCGACCATTCGTTGCCGTTGCACAGCGGCTACAGTTTCCGCACGCTGGCCATCCTGCGCGAGCAGCACGCGCTCGGTTGGCAGACGGTGCATCTGACGACACCGAAACAGGGCGCTGGTGATGCCCTGTGCGAGGAGGTCGACGGCTGGCGCTTCAACCGTACGCCGAGCGCTGCCGGCTGCGGCCTGTTGCAGCAGATGCGCCTGACTGCGGCACGCCTGCAGCAATTGGTCAGCACGACCGAGCCAGACCTGATCCACGCCCACTCGCCGGTATTGAACGCGTTGCCGAGCCTTTGGGTGGGCCGGCGTCGGCGCCTGCCGGTGGTCTACGAAATGCGCGCGTCGTGGGAGGATGCAGCGGTGGACCATGGGACGACACGCGCCGGCAGCCTGCGCTACCGCGCATCGCGGGCACTGGAGAGCTACGCCCTGCGTCGTGCCGACCAGGTGACGACGATCTGTGAGGGCTTGCGTGGCGACATCGCGATTCGCGGCATCCCTGCGCAACGCATCACGGTGATCCCGAACGCGGTCGACGTCGAGCGCTTTCGCTTCGACGCAGATCCGGATGTCGAACTGCGACAGTCGCTCGGACTCGATGGCGCGACGGTCATTGGTTTTGCCGGTTCGTTCTACGGCTATGAAGGGCTCGACCTGCTCCTCGAAGCCGCCCGCCTCCTGTTGCCCCGCCATCCACAATTGCGCGTGCTGCTCGTCGGTGGCGGGCCGCAGGAGAGCAGCTTGCGGGCGCAGGCGACTGCTGCCGGCATCGCACCGTACGTCATCTTCACCGGTCGGGTGCCGCACGCCGAAGTGCAACGTTACTACGGAGTGATCGACGTCCTGGCCTACCCGCGCCTGCCGATCCGACTGACCGAGCTGGTCACTCCGCTGAAGCCGCTCGAGGCGATGGCGCAGGGACGCATGCTCGTCGCCTCCGACGTCGGCGGCCACCGCGAGTTGATCCGAGACGGCGAGACAGGCTCCCTTTTTCGTGCCGGTGATGTCGCTTCCCTGGCGGCGGCGATCGACGAACTGCTCAACAAGCGCCAGCGATGGCCGGCAATTCGCCAGCAGGCGCGCCGTTTCGTCGAGGTCGAGCGCACCTGGGCGAGCAGCGTGGCGCGTTATCGCGAGGTCTATCGGCGGGCTCTGGCTCGCTACGGCCGCAGCCCATCCATCTGAGCGCGAGGTTCCATCGTGTGTGGCATTCACGGCATCTATCGTTTTGACGGGTTGAGCGTCGAGCCCGGGATTCTGTCCGCCATGGGTGAGCGCACCCGGCATCGCGGTCCCGACGACGAAGGCAGCCATCTCGACGGCCCGTGCGGCATCGCCATGCGGCGGCTGTCGATCATCGATCTTGCCGGTGGTCACCAGCCGCTGTCGAATGCCGACGGCAGCCTGTGGCTGGTCTGCAATGGCGAGATCTACAACTACCGCGAGTTGCGTCGCGAGTTGCAGGACAAGGGATACCGCTTCAAGACCGGTTCCGACTGCGAAGTGCTCCTCCATCTCTATGACGCCGAAGGGGACGAGTTCATCCAGCGCCTGAACGGGATGTTCGACTTCGCCCTTTGGGACGCACGCCGGCATCGCCTGTTGATCGGGCGTGACCGGCTGGGCGTGAAACCCCTGTACGTCCTGCATGACTGGCAACGGCTGGCTTTTGCCAGCGAAGCCAAAGCATTGCTCGCCTTGCCAGGAATCAGCGCCGAGCTCGATCGCGAGGTGCTGGCCGACTACCTGCACCTCGGATACGTCGCCGCGCCCGGTTGCATCTTCAAGGGCATCCGCAAGCTGCCGCCAGCGACCCTGCTGGCGATCGAGGCGGGCGAGGTGCGCGAGTGGCGCTACTGGCGCCTGCCCGACCGCTGCATCCCGGGTGTGTCCGAGAGCGAGTGGTGTGACCGGGTGCGCGCGCAACTCGACGAGTCGGTGCGGATGCAGATGGTCAGTGACGTGCCAATCGGCGCTTTCCTGTCGGGGGGCGTCGACTCGAGCGCTGTCGTCGGGCTGATGGCCCGCCATTCCGAGCAGCCGATCCGGACCTACGCCATCGGTTTCACCGGTGGCGAAGCGGAGACGCTGTACAACGAACTGCCCCATGCGCGCCGGGTGGCCGAGCTCTTTTCCACCGAGCACCGTGAGATCCTCGTCCGGCCGGATGTGGTCTCGCTGTTGCCCAGGTTGCTCTGGCACATGGACGAGCCACTGTCCGATACCGCCTTCATCACCACCTTCCTCGTCTCCGAGTTCGCGCGTGAGGATGTCAAGGTGATCCTGTCCGGGGTCGGCGGTGACGAGCTGTTCGGCGGCTACCGGCGCTACCTGGGCGGCCACTATGCCACGCGCTATCGCAACCTGCCGCGGTGGCTACGCAGCCTGGCAAGTCTGGCTGCTGCGCGTCTGCCGGCAGACCGGCACGCGGGTCTGCTCAACCGGATGCGTCTGGCGAAGGGCTTCATCGCCTCGGCCGAGATGAGCGCCGATGAGCGCTATCGCAGTTACCTGCAGGTACTGGACCGGCAGGCGGTCGCCGCGTTGCTGACCGAGCCACGCGGTCAGGCCTCGGATCCGCTGACCCGCGCCTTCGCTGCGGCTGGCAATGGTGACGAGCTGAACCGCATGTTCGCCGTCGACGCGGAAACGCAGCTGCCGGACGACCTGCTGCTGCTGACCGACAAGATGAGCATGGCGGTGTCGCTCGAGTGCCGGGTACCGTTGCTGGATCACCAGCTCGTCGAGCTGGCGGCATCGATCCCGGCAGCAGTCAAAGTGCGCGACGGGCGGCTGAAGAGCCTCCTGAAGCTGGCTCTGGCCGACCTGCTGCCGGACGACATCCTCAATCGCCAGAAGCGGGGTTTCGGTACGCCGATGGGCGCCTGGCTGAAGCGTGAGCTGGCGCCGCTGCTGCGCCGTCTGCTGGCACCGTCAGTGATCGAGGCGCGCGCTTTGTTCCATTCTCCGCTGGTGGAACGGCTGATTGCTGACCATGAGGCGAACCGGATCGATGGCACCGACATCCTGCTGGCGCTGCTGAATCTCGAGGTGTGGAGTCGCATCTACCTGGACCGGCGTGATCCGGCAGACGTTGCCGAAGAACTCAGGAGCTACGTGGCATGAACATCCTCTACCTCTGCCACCGCTTCCCCTTTCCGCCGAAGCGCGGCGGCAAGATTCGTCCCTTCAACATGATTCGCCATCTCTCGGCGAGCGGACATCGGGTCACTGTCTGCTCGCTTGCGCGCTCAGCGGCGGAGGCCGAGGAGGGGCGAGGGATTGCCGCCCATTGCGCGCGCTTCGAGATGAGCCTCGTCTCCGAGCCCATGCAGACATTGCGCATGGTGGCGCGTCTGCCGTTGACGACGCCCTCGTCCATGGGCTACTTCCATTCGCCCTCGCTGCAGCGCCACGTCGATCGGTTGTTGCAGACGGAAAAGTGGGACCTGATCTTCGTACACTGCTCGTCGGTTGCACAGTACGTCGAGCGTGTGCGGACGGTACCGAAGATACTCGACTTCGGCGACATGGACTCGCAAAAATGGCTGGAGTATGCCAACTACAAGCCCTTTCCGCTGTCCCTCGGCTATCGACTCGAAGGCAACAAGATGCTTGCGGCCGAGAAGCGTCTGGCGGCGTCGTTCGATCTGTGTACAGCGACGACACGCGCCGAATGGCAGACGCTCGAGGACTATCGCACGGGCGTGGCAACGGACTGGTTCCCCAACGGTGTCGATGCCGAGTTCTTCTCGCCAGCAGTGGATGCCCATGATTCGGACACCCTGAGTTTCATCGGCCGCATGGACTACTATCCGAACCAGGAGTGCATGGCGCGCTTCTGCGCGCAGATCTGGCCGCTGCTCCGCCTGCGTCGCCCGGACCTCAAGCTGTTGATCGTCGGTGCCGACCCGTCGCCCGAAATGCGCCGCTTGGGCGATGTGCCGGGCGTGACCGTCACCGGCTCGGTGCCCGACGTGCGTCCGTTCGTCCGGCAATCGGCGTTGATGGTCGCACCGCTGAACATTGCTCGCGGCACGCAGAACAAGATCCTCGAGGCGATGGCGATGGGGGTGCCGGTGGTCACCAGCCGGGTTGCCGCGGGCGGCGTGGACGCCGAACCCGTGACGCATTTCCTTGTTGCCGACACGCCAGAGGAATATTCTGCGGCCATTCTGGGGGTGCTGCAAAACCCGGCCGAAAGGCAGCGATTGGCCGTCGCCGGTCGACAGCGGATGCTCAGCAACCACGCCTGGTCGCATTCGATGGCACGGCTCGACGGGATCATCGAACGCTGCCTCAGGGATTTTTCGCACAGCAAAGGAACAACCGCATGAAAATCAGCATCTTCGGTCTCGGTTACGTGGGCGCAGTGTCGCTTGCCTGTCTCTCGCGCGACGGCCACGAGGTGATCGGAGTCGACATCGATGCCAGCAAGCTCGACCTGATCGTCGCTGGCAAGACGCCGGTGGTCGAGGAGGGCATGATCGAGCTGATGGCGCTTGCCGCGCGCAGTGGCCGTGTCTCGGTGACCACCGATGCGCAGGGCGCGGTGCTCGACAGCGAGCTCTCCCTGGTCTGCGTCGGCACGCCTTCGGCGGCCAACGGGAGCCAGGATCAGGGCGCGATCCTGCGGCTCGCGGAAGAGATGGGTCGCGCCATCGCCGGCAAGAGCACGCCGCACATCGTCGTCTTCCGGTCGACGCTGGTCCCGGGGACCGTCGAAGACGTCCTGCGCCCGATCATCGAGGCGGAATCGGGAAAGAAGGACGGCGAGGGTTTCTTTCTCTGCTTCCAACCGGAGTTCCTGCGCGAAGGATCGTCGATTCGCGACTATGACAAGCCGCCGTTCACCGTCGTCGGGGCCAACCACACCTACCCGATCGGTCGGCTGCGCGAACTGTTCGGCAAGCTGCCCAGTCGCTTCATCGAAACCTCGGTCCGCTCGGCGGAGATGATGAAGTACTGCTGCAACAACTTTCATGCCCTGAAGATCACCTTTGCCAACGAGACCGCCCGCCTGTGTGACGCCCTCGGGGTCGACCCCTTCGAGGTCATGAACCTGGTCTGCCAGGATACCCAGCTCAACATCTCGACCGCCTATCTGCGGCCTGGATTCGCCTTTGGCGGTTCCTGCCTGCCGAAGGATCTGCGCGCCACCACCTACCTGGCGAAGATGCATGACGTCGAAATCCCGATGTTGGCAGGGATCATGCCGTCGAACCGGAATCACCTCGATCTGGCGTTGCGCAGGCTGCTGGCCATCGGGCGGCGGAAGATTGGCTTCATTGGGCTGTCTTTCAAGACCGGCACCGACGACCTGCGCGAGAGCCCGTTGGTGACGCTCGCCGAACAGTTGATCGGCAAGGGCATGCAACTGGCGATCTACGACCCGGAGGTTCACTTGGCGCGGCTGCTCGGCGCCAACCGCAGCTTCATCGAACGGCACCTGCCGCACATCGGCGACATGATGCGTTCGGAACTGCAGGAGGTGGTCGCCGAGTCCGAAGTCCTGGTGCTTGGCCTCGGCGGCCTGGAGGTCGCCGACGCACTGGCGCGGTGCTGCCGCCAGGACCAGATCGTTCTCGATCTGGTCGGCCTGCCCGGCCAGCACGCGATCGGCGCGGTGGTCGAGGGGCTCTGCTGGTAGCGGGGCGGCGGGTGCTCACGACAGGCGGCAGGAACTGAGGTGAGGAATGCCGGCAAACCGGCAACCGACGGCGGCGAACACTGGCCGGCGGTGTGCGTCGTCGGCCCGCTGCCGCCACCATCCGGCGGTATGGCCAACCAGTGCGAACAGCTGCTGCGCCTGCTGCGTGCCGACGGAGTGAGTGTCGAACTGGTGCGCACCAACCCGCCTTATCGGCCGCACTGGATCGGCGGCGTGCCGCTGCTGCGTGCCGGGTTCCGGCTGCTGCCCTATCTGCTGCAGCTTTGGCGGGCGATCGGCAGGGCTGCCGTGGTGCACGTCCTGGCCAACTCCGGATGGGCCTGGCACCTCTTTGCCGTGCCGGCGATCGTCGTCGCCCGCTGGCGCAACACGCCGGTGATCATCAACTACCGGGGAGGCAACGCAGACCGCTTTCTGGCCAGTGCTCCGGAGCACGTCCGACGCCTCTTGGCCTGCGTGTCGCTGCGCGTCACACCCTCGGCCTTCCTGCAGCGGGTGTTCGCCAAGTACGGGCTGAGCGCCGAGGTGATTCCCAACATCGTTGACCTGGCGCGCTTTGCACCGGTTGCGCGACGCTCCTTCGGCAGTGCGCCCCATCTCGTGGTTACACGCAACCTGGAGGAGATCTACGATGTGCCGACAGCGCTGCGGGCCTTTGCCCGCATCCGTGACGCTTTCCCGCAGGCGCAGCTGACAGTCGCCGGCAGTGGCCCGGAACGCGAGCGTCTGCAGGTTCTCGCCAACGAGCTCGGCCTGCGCGACAGCGTCCGTTTTGCCGGACGAATTGCCAACGCAGCCATGCCGGCGATCTACGCTGCTGCCGACTGCCTGCTCAACCCGAGTACGGTCGACAACATGCCGATATCGATCCTCGAGGGCTTCGCCAGTGGCGTTCCGGTCGTCAGTACCGATGCCGGGGGCATCCCGGATCTCGTTCAGCACGGGGTCTCCGGTCTGCTGGTTGCGGTCGGTGATGACCGGGCCATGGCGCGTGCGGCACTGCGCGTGCTGCAGGATGCCGAGTTGGCGGCCGCCCTGCGGAGGGCCGGGCTTGAGCAGGCGGAACACTACGCCTGGCCGCAAATCCGTGCACGATGGTTGGCCGCCTACAGCCGAGTTGCCAGCGGGAGAGTGGCATCATGAATCCGTATACCGCGCTTTGTTCGGGCCTGTTCTTTCCCTTGCACGAGCGCCTCAAGGGGCACGATTCGGTCGCCTGGCGCAAGCGGCTCGAGGCCAGCCAGTGGTGGTCGGCCGAGCAACTCGGGGAACTGCAGACTCGGCGCCTGCGCGAGTTCCTGCAACGGATCGGTCGCGACGTCCCGTATTACCGCGATCTCTTCCGGACTGTCGGTTTCGATGCCAATGAAGTGCGCTCGACCGATGCCCTGCACGTCCTGCCCCTGCTCGGCAAGCCCGAGATCCGGGCGAACCTCGAGCGGCTGCAGGCGGCGGGACACGGGCCGCTGACGCGTTACAACACCGGTGGCTCCTCAGGCGAACCACTGATCTTCTTCATGGGTAAGGAGCGCAAGAGTCATGATGTCGCCGCCAAGTGGCGCGCCACGCGTTGGTGGGGCGTAGACATTGGCGACCGCGAGCTGGTGGTCTGGGGCAGCCCGATCGAGCTCGGCGCCCAGGACCGGGTTCGCCGCCTGCGCGATGCGCTGCTGCGCAGCACGCTTCTGCCGGCATTCGAGATGTCGGAGGCGAATCTCGACCGTTTCGTGGCAGCGATCGGCGACTGCCGTCCAGCAATGCTGTTCGGCTATCCGTCGAGTCTCTCGCTGATCGCGCAGCACGCGCAGAGGCGGCAACGGGACCTGCGCGGCCTCGGAATCCGGGTTGCGTTCGTCACCTCCGAGAAGCTCTACGATGAGCAGCGACGGCTGATCAGCGAAGTTTTCGGCTGTCCGGTGGCCAACGGCTACGGCGCCCGCGATGCCGGATTCATCGCTCACCAATGCCCGCACGGCAGTCTGCACATCAGCGCCGAGGACATCGTCGTCGAGACGCTGCGCCCGGATGGTCAGCCGGCTGCAGCGGGTGAAGCCGGTGAGATCGTCGTCACGCACATGGCGACGGCGGATTTCCCCTTCGTCCGCTACCGTACCGGTGACGTCGGCATTCTCGGCAGCAGAGCCTGCGCCTGCGGCCGCGGTCTGCCGGTACTCGAGGAAGTGCAGGGACGGACGACCGACTTCGTCGTCGCCCGCGACGGTACGGTGATGCACGGGCTGGCGCTGATCTACACGGTCCGGGATTTGCCCGGGGTCGAGCGGTTCCGTATCGAGCAGATGTCGCTCGACCTGACGGTTGTCCGCATCGTCGCCGGACCGGCTTTCGACCGTGCGGCCGAGGAGCGGATCGTGCGCGATTTCAAGGCGCGGCTCGGCGAGGCAGTCGCCATCCGTGTCGAACGTGTGGCGGACATCGCCGCCGAGTCGTCCGGGAAGTTCCGCTACGTGGTCAGCCGGGTCAAGGCTCCTGGCGGTGACCGGGGTGCTGCGCATGCGTGACCTGCTGCTGGTCGGGATCTTTCTCGCCGTCCTGCCGTTCGCGTTGCGAAACACCTGGATCGGCGTCCTCTTGTGGACCTGGCTGAGCCTGATGAATCCGCACCGCCTGACCTACGGCTTTGCCTACGATGCGCCGTTCGCGGCTGCCGCCGCCGGGGTCATCTTCCTGTCCCTGTTCATCGGCCGCGACAAGCTGCGGATGCCTTGGTCGCCGCCGGTCATCGTGCTGTTTCTGTTCGTCTTCTGGATGTGCGTCACGACGGCTTTCGCCCTCAGTCCGGAGGATTCATGGAATCAGCTCAACAAGGTGCTGAAGATTCAGGTGGTGACCGCCATCGCGCTGATGGCTTTGCAGGAGCGCAGGCACATCGAGCTCTTCATCTGGGTCAACGCCCTCTCGATCGGTTTCTATGGTTTCAAGGGCGGGCTCTACACGGTTCTCAGCGGCGGCGGCGGCAGGGTCTGGGGTCCGGCGGGGACGTTCATCGCCGACAACAATCATCTGGCGGTGGCGGTCATCATGGTGATTCCGTTGCTCAACTACCTGCGTACCGTCGCCACTGCCAAGTACCTCCGCCTCGGTTTGCTCGCGCTGATGGTGTTTTGCGCGTTTTCTGCCCTGGGGTCGCAGTCGCGTGGCGCACTGCTGGCGATTGCTGCCATGACCTTGGTGCTGTGGGCGCGGGCGCCAAACAAGGCGGTGACGGGTGTGATTCTGGCAGTGACCGGCGTCGCCCTGATCGCCTTCATGCCGTCAGCCTGGGAGGAGCGCATGAGCACGATTGGCACCTACGAAAGCGATGGCTCGGCAATGGGCCGCATCCAGACCTGGCAGTTCTGCGCCAACCTGGCGGCTGACCGGCTGACCGGCGGTGGTTTCTCTATCTACAATGTCCAGAATCTGGCGATCTGGGGGGCACCCGGCGCGCGCAGCGTGCACGTCGCGCACAGCATCTACTTCTCGGTTCTGGGTGAGCACGGCTACGTCGGCTTGTTCCTATTCCTGCTGCTCTGGTGGCTGGCGATGCGCCAGGCCACCCGGTTGCGCAAGGCCAGCAAGGGCAAACCAGAGCTGGCCTGGGTTTTTCATCTGGTGGGAATGTGTCAGGTATCGCTCGTTGGCTACTTTGTCGGTGGCGCGTTCCTGCAACTCGCCTACTTCGATCTCCCGTACAACATCCTCGTCGTCCTCGTCGTTACCCAGCGCTGGCTGGATGCCGGCGGCTGGAAAGAGAAGGCGGGCGGGACCGTGACTGCTGCCGCGAGCGCCCAACAGCGACCACTTCCATCGGCTGTGACGCAACAGGTGACGTCGTGATGATCAGGACTCTGGCCAATCTGCTGTCGCCGGCAGGAAAGAAGGGACGCCTCTCCATCCTCATCTTCCATCGCGTCGTTGCCCGGCGGGATGAGGTTTTCGACTGGAATCCGGATGCCATCGCCTTTGCGCAGAGGATGCGATGGCTGCGCAGCTGGTTTCACGTTCTGCCACTGGACGAAGCCGTACAGCGGCTGCGCGAGCACTCCCTGCCCGCACGGGCGGCAGTGGTGAGCTTCGATGATGGGTATGCCGACAACTATCATGTTGCGCTGCCGATACTGCAGCAATTGGGTGTTCCCGCCACGTTTTTCGTCGCTACCGGCTACCTCGACGGTGGCCGCATGTGGAACGATACGGTCATCGAGTCCGTCAGGCACTGCGGCCAGGCGACGCTTGACCTGTCCGGTATCGGGCTGGGCACCCATGACCTCAGTTCGCCAGCGGCCATGCGTCGGACGATAGCCGTCGTGCTCGACGGCCTCAAGTACAAGCCTCCTGGCGAACGCAGCCAAGCGGCCGGCCACGTGGCGCAAGTCGCTGGCTGCCGTCTACCCACGGATCTGATGATGACCTCGGAACAGGTGCGCGCGATGCGCCGCGCCGGGATGCTCATCGGTGCCCACACCGCGACGCATCCAATCCTCGCACGCCTGGGCCCGGACGAGGCGCGGCGTGAAGTGGTCGCCAGCAGGGACTTCCTGCAGGATCTCCTGCAGGAGCGGGTCGGCCTGTTCGCCTACCCCAATGGCCGACCGTCGATGGACTACCGTGCCGAAGATGCGGAGTGCATTCGTTCCCTTGGTTTCGATGCCGCCGTGACGACCGCATGGGGTGTTGCCGATGCCGGCAGCGATCTCATGCAACTGCCTCGATTCACCCCCTGGGATCGTACGCGCCTGCGCTTCGGGCTCAGACTGCTCAGGAACCTGCTCGACGACTCACGGCGGGCGAGCCTGCAGCTTGCCGGCTGAGTGCGGCGCGCGATGAGCCCCATGATGTGCCGGCAGGATCGCAGCAGGCGGGCAACGCGGCAATGGACTTGCCGGGTCCTCGCACAGGCTACCGCACCCGGCCGTGCGGCGGCCAGGCGGTTGCCGATCGCCGTCGAGCCGCCAGGCGCCGGCTGATGTCGCGTCGCCTGCTCCTTCAACCTCATCATTCTTGAGAGCTGCAAACCGATATGTCACTGAAGAAGATCGCCTCTGATTTCAAGGCGCGCTACATCGACGAACGCCGTCTGCCCGAGGCGGCCCGACAGCAGCTGCAGCGTGATCGTGCCGGGCTACCGGAGCATGACGCGGGTCCCCTGGCGGTCGCCGAGGCGGGCATCGAGTGGCTGAAACGCTCGCAGGACAAGTCCGCCTACCAGGATGGCGGCTCGGCGCGCGATTTCAGCCTGCTCCGAGGGTGGGCCAGTTCCTACCCGGAGACGTCCGGTTACATCGTGCCGACCTTGATCGACTATGCTGCACGGACCAACGATCAGTCCCTGGCCGACCGGGCACAGCGGATGCTTGACTGGCTGGTGTCGATCCAGTTTCCCGAGGGAGGCTTCCAGGGCGGCAAGGTGGACGCTTCCGAGCGGGTTCCGGTGACGTTCAACACGGGCCAGATTCTGCTTGGTCTGGCTGCCGGAGTGCAGCGTTTTGGCGAGGCCTATCGGCGGCCGATGGTGCTGGCCGGCACCTGGCTGCGTGATTCGCTGGATCCCGATGGATGCTGGCGGAAACACGCGACGCCCTTCGCCAGCCCGGGAGAAAAGGCCTACGAAACACACGTTTCCTGGGGCTTGTTCGAGGCGGCACGGATCGAGCCCGGTCTCGGGTTTGCCGAGGCCGGACTGAAGCAGGTGCGCTGGGCGATCGGCAAGCAGATGGAAAATGGCTGGTTCGCAAGCAACAGCCTGTCATCGCCGGCGGAACCACATACCCACACGATTGGCTACGTCTTGCGTGGCGTCATCGAGGCCTATCGATTCGCCGGCGAAGCGGACCTGCTGGCAGCCGCCGCGCTGACGGCCGACGCGCTGCTCGAGGTCATCGAGGACGACGGGCGCCTGCCCGGAAAGCTGGACCGCAACTGGCGTCCGACGGTCGATTGGGTGTGCCTGACGGGCAATGTCCAGATTGCCGCCTGCTGGCTTCTTCTGTTCGGCATTACCGGCAAGGCCGCTTACCTCGATGCCGCGCGGCGCGCCAACCGCTACGTGCGGCGGACGGTTTACCTGAGTGGCAACCCGGACGTGGTGGGCGGCGTGCGCGGCTCCTTTCCCGTAGACGGGGAGTACGGGCGATTCGAGTATCTCAATTGGGCAGCCAAGTTCTGCGTCGATTCGCAGCTGCTGGAAGCGTCGGTGGACGTTCCTCTTCGCGGCACAGGCGATGACCGCTGAGTGCCGCCAGGAGGCCTGCGCGCTCGTGGCATCGCTGCCCGGGTTTGCCCTGCGGGTCGGCCTGGCAGATGGCCAGCCGCTGCTGGTCGCACGCGAGGAGCCGACGACGGCTTTCTCGCCGGTCTGCCGGAGCGGTGGTCGAATGGCTCGGGGCGACGTTCGATGAGTCTGCGCAGCCAAGTGCTCGCCGCCCTGCGGTGGACGGTGATCGGGCGTTTTGCCAGCCAGATTGCCTCCTGGGCGATCACCATCCTGGTCATGCGCTTCCTGCTGCCGGCCGACTACGGCCTGATGGCCATGGCGACCATCTTTTCCAGTCTGTTGGCGTTGGTCGCAGAACTCGGCCTGAGTTCCAGCCTGATCCAGACGCGCGATATCTCCGATCGCCAGATGCGCCAGGTGTTCGGCGTCACCCTCCTCGCCAACCTAGGGGTATTCGCCCTGCTGGCACTGGTCATCGCACCGCTGGCAGCGATCTTCTTCAGTGAGCCGCGCCTGCAGACGATCATTCAAGTGGTGGCGTTGCAGTTCATTCCGGCAATCTTTGCGGTGATTCCGGGGGCGTTGTTGCATCGGGAGATGGCCTACCGTGGCCGAAGTCTCGTCGACTTCGGGTCCAGTCTGGCCGGATCGCTCCTCACCCTGGGTCTGGCCTATGCGTCACACGGTGTCTGGGCGCTCGCCTGGGGCGGCGTGCTCATGGCGACGCTGCGCGCTGCCGGTTACAATCTGCTCAGACCTTACAAGGGTCTGCCGCTGTTCGACTTCAGTGGCAGCGGCCGGATCGTCCGCTTCGGGCGTGATATCGCTGCCAACCAGGTGGTCTATCATTTCTATTCACAGGCTGACTCCCTGATCGTCGGCAAGCTTCTGGGACGACACGATCTGGGCCTTTACTCGGTGTCGATGGATCTGGCGTCGTTGCCGACCTCGCGACTCGCATCCATCCTGAATCAGGTGGCCTTTCCCGCGATGTCCAAGGTGAAGCGTGAGGGCGGCAGTGTCAATCCTTATGTTCTCAAGAGCATGCGTGCCATCAGCCTGATCAGCTTTCCAGTCATGTGGGGCATGTCGAGCGTGGCCCCGGAAATCGTTGGTGGGCTCCTGGGTTCCAACTGGGATGGTGCCAGCCTGCCCCTGATGCTGCTCTGCCTGATCATGCCCTTGCGCGTCCTTGGGCCGATCGTTCACGCCGCGCTGCAGTCGGTGGGTCGCGCCGACGTCAGCTTCAGGAACACGTGTGCCACCGCCGTCGTGATGTGTTTGGCGTTCATCGTCGGCTGCCAGTTTGGCCTCGTTGGCCTTGCGCTGTCCTGGGTGCTCGCCTTCCCCTGCGTATTTCTGGCGAATCTGGTACGTGCCGCACCTCATCTCGATCTGCATCTGGGTGAAGTCATTGGCGCGCTGGGCAGATCGGCATTGGCCAGTGGCGTCATGTACGGCTGTGTCGCTCTGGCTCGTGAACATGTCGCTCTGCCACCGCTGCCGATGTTGCTGGTGCTCGCGCTGCTTGGTGCCGTCGCCTATCTGGCTGCGAGCTCACTGTTCAACCGCAGGGGGATCGACGAAGCGTTGGCTCTCCTGCGACCGGAACGGCAGCCATCAATTGCGGACAGGGAGGCTCGGTCATGACGAAAGCGGCGGCGACGGCGGTGATCGTTGGCGGCGGATTGAATGCCCTCGGGATCGTGCGCAGTCTGGCCGAGCAGAGAGTCCCGATGATTCTGGTGTGCAGCGGCAGCGGCAGTGGCCCGGCCTGGCATAGTCGATATTCGCGGCACCATGTCGTCAGGGAGACGGAAGGTGAGGCCCTGATCGCCGCGCTCAAGTCGATCGCCGCAAGCTTGCCGGCAAGACCGGTTCTCTTCCTGACCGAAGAGAAATCGGTCACCTCGGTCTCGGAACGCCGGCAGGAGCTTGTCTCCGACTACCTGATCACCCTGCCTGACCAGCAGACACTGGCGAATCTGATGCACAAGGAAGGGTTCCAGAAACTGGCGATCGACTGTGGGAGTCCTGTTCCGGCGGCCGTCCGCTTGCAGACGGAGCGTGATCTCGAGCATCTTCGCGAGTTGCGCTTCCCTTGCGTTCTGAAGCCCGCGTTCAAGCATTATGGCTACGGCGACCGCTTCAAGAAGGCATACGTGGTCGCATCGGCTGCCGAAGCTGCGGCGCGCTATCGCGAGATTGCACCGGTGCTCGCCGACCTCGTTGTCCAGGAATGGATTGAAGGCGCTGACTCCGATATCTATTTCTGTCTGCAGTACGTCACCGCCGATCAGCGCCCGGCGGCCTCGTTCGTCGGCCGCAAGCTGCGCTCGTGGCCACCACGGATTGGCGGCACGGCGAGCTGCATTGCGGCTCCGGAATGTCATGAAGAACTGAGCGACATGACATCGCTCTTCTTTCGCCAGGTCGGTTTCGTCGGCATGGGCAGCATGGAGTACAAGCGGGATTGCCGCGATGGCCGCTTCTACATGGTGGAGCCTACCGTCGGGCGTACCGATTTCCAGGAGGAGGTTGCCACGGTCAATGGCGTGAACATACCGTTCGCCGCCTACTGCGCGGAAACCGGTGCTTCGTTGCCGCCCGGGCAGTACCTGCAGCCACCGAAGATCTGGCGCGATCCGATCGTTGATCGCTGGTCGGCCGAGGAACAGGGGAGTGCGGGTGCCCTGCCTGCAGCAGACGTCGTCGATGCCTACTGGCGGGCCACTGATCCGATGCCATGGTGCGTCCTGACCTGGGAAAGAGTGCGCGCACGCTGTCAGACGCTGCTGACGGGGCGGAGATAGGGGATGCCGTACCAACGTCTGCCCTATGCCGATTGGGGTTGGGCCGAGTTGCGGGCCGTGCTGGCAGCCATGCTCTGCGGCCGGATACGCCGTGGCCCCGGTGCCAGGCAGCTGGCGGGCGCACTCGCCGGGTTGTTGGCCGTGCCGCATGTCCTGCCGGTCAATTCCGGCCGTACCGCACTGCGTCTCGGCCTCGAGGCCCTGATGCAGTTGCGGCCGGGGTGCAACGAGGTGATCATCCCCGCGTTCATCTGCCCGGCCGTTGTCGAGGTTGTCAACTCGCTCGGGTTGGTGCCGGTTCTCGCCGATGTCGGTGCCGACCTCAACCTGGATCCCGGTGCGTGTGAGCAGCGGATTGGCAGCCGGACGCTGGCGATCATCGTTGCCCATATGTACGGGTGCCCGGCGAAGATCGAAGCCTTCGAGACCATTGCCAAAGCGGCGAGGGTGTTTCTGGTGGATGACGCGGCACAGGTCGTCGGGGAATCGGTGGGCGGCCGCATGTTGGGGACCTTTGGCGATTTCGGTGTGCTCAGTTTCGCCCAGTCGAAGTGTGTCGTGACTGGCGAGAGCGGTGGTGGGGGCGTCCTGATCTGCCATGAGAATGAAGTCTTGCCCATCGTGCGGGCGCGGGTCGCAGGGCTGGCGCCGGCGGAAGGGCGCTTGCGGGCAGTGGTTGCGTTCTTCTGGAACTACCTTTTGGAAGCGCACACCGCAGCGCTGAGCTATCGCTGGCAGCGCCTGCGGCAGCAGGTTCTTGGCGCCAGAGCGCGCGGACTCGTGCCCGCAGGGATCGCGAACCTCGATGCGTGCCTGGCCCTGGTGCAGCTGAATTCGCTGTCGCGGCGGCGCGAACAGCGCCTTCGGATTCTCGGCCAGTATGCCGAGGTGCTGGCGGCGCCTGGCGATCCATGGCTGATGCCGCAGTTCTCGCCCGGACGGTACCTGGCGCGGGTGATGGTGTCCCTGCCGCCCGGTGTCGAACTCGACGAGTGCCAGCGGCAACTGCGGCGAGAGTCCGTGTGCACCCGGCGCGGCTACGCGACGCATTCCCCCGCATCCTGTTCGGCCGGAGGGTCGCCGGATCCTGGCGCGGGCCTGATCGAACTGCCGGCCTATGCGGACATGACTGCCAAGGATGTCGCAGAGGTCTGCCAGCGGCTGCGACGTGTGGCGGCAGCGTATCGACAATGTGTTTCCAATCGTCAGGACGGAGATGATCATGAGCGATGTTATCAATAGCAGTGAACCGGGCCCGGTGACGCAGTCGCGCGCCATCTGGCCCGTGATGGTCCTCGCCCACAACGAGGAGCGGCATATCGATTCGTGCCTCGAGAGCATCTTCGCGGCCGACCCGGACGGTCCTTTCGAAGTGTTCGTCATGGCCAACGGCTGTACCGACCGCACCGAGGAAATCGTCCGCGCGTACGGCAGGAAGAATCCGCGCGTTCATCTCGTCTCGATCACGCTCGGTGACAAGTGCAACGCCTGGAACGTCTTCATCCATGAGACCGTTCCCCAGCATTGCGCCGGGCAGGAAATCTATTTCTTCATGGATGGTGACGCGCGTGCCGTTCCGGGCTCGTTCTCGGCGATGGAACGGGCCATGCGGGCGGAACCGCAGGCGCAGGCAGTCGGCGTGCCGCCGGCATCCGGGCGCAGCATGCGCCATGACCGCGAGGAGTTGCTTCGTGAACGCGGGCTGGTAGCCAACCTGTACGCGCTGCGTGGCTCCTTCGTGATCCGTTGCCAGCAGCTCGGCGTCAGAATCCCACTCCGACTCGAAGGTGACGACGGTCTGGTGGGCGCACTGGTGAAGTGGGATCTGAATCCGTCACAGCCGATGAACGACCTGCTTATCGCGCCCTGCGCGGATGCCGGGTTCATCTTCGAGTCCTTCACCATCTCGCGGTTCGCCGATGTCCGGGCCTACTGGCGACGCATGGTGCGTTACGGTCGCCGGGGCTACGAGTTCAAGCTTCTCGGCCCCCGTCTGCAGACGGGAGGGATTGCCGCGATGCCGCAAGACATTCGCGAGATCTACGGCGATTCCGATCGTCTCTCGCTGACCTGGAACGGCATCTACACGGTGACCAACTGGTTCGCCCTGCGGGAAATGCGCGCAATTGGCCGCGGCTAGACGGCCGATGGGCAGGAACGGAGGAGGTGCCTGTGCCGACGGGAATCCCGCACCTTGCCAAGCGTTGCTGCGGGTGGCGGTATGTTCCGCAGCCGGCGGTCGTCAAGCCGACAGTGGAAAATGGGTGATGAGTGATGAGTGACAGTGAATCGACGCAGATTGGCGATTACCGGACGAGCCACATCGAGCGCGGCGAGAACTATGACCGCAATCTGGCCAAGGACCCGTTTGACGCCTACATGTGCGACATGGAGCGCGTTCATCTGCAGCGCATCCTGCCGCAGCTCTTTCCGGACGGCATTGCCCGCTACCTGGATTTTGCTTGTGGCACGGCTCGCATCACTCAGACCGTCGCCCCCTTCGCACGCGAGACGATCGGGGTTGACCTATCGCCGAGCATGCTTGCTGCGGCGCGTCAGAGGTGTCCGAGTGTCCGTTTCGTCGAGGCTGACCTGACCCGGGCAGCAATCGATCTGGGTACTTTCGATCTGGCGACGGCGTTCCGGTTCTTCGGCAATGCGCAGCCGACGCTGCGGCAGCAGGTGCTGCAGGTGCTGGCCGATCTCGTCAGGCCCGGAGGCTACCTGGTCCTCAACAATCACCGCAATCCTCGCTCGCTGGCGGCACTCTTCCATCGCCTGACGGGTGGCCAACCCGAGATGGACCTGACCCACCACGCGCTGCAGCGGCTGCTGGCCAAGCACGGCTTTCAGGTCGTCAACAGCCTGCCGATCGGTGCCTGGCTCTACCGCTCACGGATGCTGGGACAAGTACGCACCGTGGATGATGGATCATTGCGCCGCGAGGCGATGTTTGGCCATCGGTTTCTGGCGCCGGTGGCACCCGACACCATACTTGTTGCTCGCCGTCGTGCCTGAGATGGAGCAGCGTTCTTGCGGTGAGCCAGCTGGTACCACGGATCTGCGACCCTACGAACTGGCAAGCGCGCGCTTGCGGGCGATCTACCAATTGCCGGCCATGGTTGATGGCGCAGGCGTGTTGGAGTTGTACCTTCAGGATCACGGACGGGTGGTCGACGGAGAGTGGCCGGCCCGCCAGGTGGTGAGTTGTCGCCTGGTTGGCGGTGACCGTGGATCGCCGGTCACGACTCCGATGATCGGCCGCCTGCACGGCTGCGAGGCGTCCTACGACGAGCCGCTGCCTTTCACCGCTGCAAGTTTCGATCTCGTGATCCTGCACCATACCCTGGATGATCTGGCGGCAGCCTTGCCGCAGCGACCCCCTCGCCAGGTTGCCGAGGAGTGGCTGGCCAGGATCGCGTCGATTCTCCGGCCGGGTGGGGTGGTCGCCGGTTGCGGACGCAACGGCAGCAGCCTGTGCGGCTGGCATTGGCGCCGGCGGGCGGTGACGTCGGGTTCCTCGGAGGTGGCGGCGCTGAGCGTGCTTTCGTGCCAGGGCGCCCTGCTCAGTGCAGGATTCCGTGACATCCAGGTGTGCAACCTGTGGCCGGACCCACAGGCTCCAAGCACCCTTGCCGCGGTCGAAGTGGAAGCCTCGCGCCGGGCATTCCGCTACGCGCTGGAGTCTTCACGCGACTCCCTGAGCCGTTCCGGATACCTGTTGCGAAAGGCGATCGTCGAACTGGGCCTCAACCGTCTTCTCGAGCCACACCTCTTCTATTGGGGGTACCGGTCGTGCTGAGCCTGGTCCGCAAGGCGCTGGTGAGCAGTGGGTTCGTGGCGCCGCAAGCCAGGCTCGTCTTCAACGTCATGGTCTCGCGTGGCGAGGCGATTGCACTGGATGTCTGGGATCCGGGCAAGGATGCCTGGTATCACGTCCAGGCGTGCTTCCACTACGATCTCTGCGAACGCTTCGCCAGCTATCGCCTGGCGCACGACCGGTTTCGCGAGCGCACGCCGAAGCCGCTCGCCCACCTGCGCCTTGACGGCTGGAGCCTGTTGGTTGCGACGGCCTGCGAGCACCGCATCGTCCGTGCGCGTGACCTGGACTCCGGTTGCCGATCGGCGCACCTGGTCGGGCAGTTGATCGCTTTCTTTGCCAGCGCCCGCGCCAGCTCGCTCGACGCTGCGGACGCCTGCAGCCACGACCTTTTCATGGCCGAGGCCGGTGCCTTCCTGGCAGATTCCCCCGCTGCCGGTAGCGCGCTCCGGCGCTATCTGGGGCAGTTGGATCGCACGCTTTGGGCGGACATCCCGCACATCCCGCAGCATGGCGACTTCGTACTCAACAATCTCGGTGCGGCGCGCGGCGATCTGTTGGTGTTCGACTGGGAGGACTATGGTGCGACGGCTCTGGCTGGCTTCGACATCTTCATGATCAGCCTGTCCGTCGCCGGCATGAGCGCGACATCGGCAAGGCTGATCCGCGATACCGAGGATCCGGCTGCATGCCCCTGGTTCTTCGCGCAGCGCGCCTGCGCAGCGTCGGCACTGCCCTACGCAAGCTTCCGTCGCGCCGTGCCGCTCTACCTCATCGTTTTCAGGTACCTGAAGCGCAACTACGGACGCGAGATCGGCCAGCGCATCGATGCCATTCTCGAGCAGGTGCTTCCCTGACCGGCGATGGTGAACGCTGAGAACGTGCCTTCGACGGGTCGGCAGCTCGTCCATGGGTCGGCGTGGATGGTCGGCGCCAGATGGGCAACACGCCTGATCGGCCTGGTCAGTACAGTAATCCTCGCGCGGCTGCTGGCCCCTGCGGATTTTGGCATCGTCGCGATCGCCCTGATTGCCGTTGGTCTACTGGAGACTGTCGGCTATGCCGGTGTCGATCTGGCCCTGATGCGTCCCGGAGCGAACAGCCGCGAACACTTCGATACGGCGTGGACGATCCAGATCATCCAGGGAATGTTGATCGCCGGGCTGCTGGTCGTGGTCGCGCCGTGGGTGGGGCAGATCTTCTCCGAACCGCGCACGGTCAGCGTCGTGCAGCTGATCGCGCTGCGACCCTTGATCAGCGGTTTCGAGAACATTGGCGTCGTCGCCTTCCGCAAGGATCTCGATTTCGCCAAGGACTTTCGTTTCACCGTGTATACCAAACTGGCGAACTTCGTGATCGTCGTCGGCGCGGCATTTTATCTCGAGAACTATTGGGCGCTTGCCATCGGCATGACCAGCGGCAGCGCCATCGCGCTGATCCTGAGCTATCGGATGCATCCTTACCGTCCGCGCCTCAGCCTGAGCTGCGTGGGTGAGATGTGGGGATTCTCGCAATGGCTGATCATCTCCCGTGTTGGAACCTACCTCAATCGCAAGACCGATGAGTTCGTCGTCGGCCGTCTGCTCGGAACGAGTGTCATGGGGGGCTACCACGTCGCCAATGAGCTGGCGACGATGCCCAGTTCCGAGCTGGTCATGCCGCTGCGGCGCGCGCTGTTTCCCACGCTGTCCAAAGTGGCAGGCGCGCGCGACGAATTCGAGAATCTGTTCTGCCTGAGCCTTGGGGCAATCGCCGCACTGTGCTTCTCGGTTGGCTTTGGGCTGATGGCGGTGGCGCCGGAGTTCGTGCCGCTGGTTCTCGGTGACAAGTGGCTGGGGGCGATCGATGCCATGCGTTGGTTGGCGCTTTACGGGGCCTTCTCTTCCCTGACCCTGACCCTGGAGATGCCACTCTGGGTCATGGGGCGTACCCGCCTGTCGGCGGCTCAGACCTGGCTGGAACTCGCGTTGCTGGCGCCGATCGCCTTTCTGGCGGCGCAGGTCAAGGGCATGGAGGGTGTGGCGATGGCACGCGTGGCCGTATCGATTGCCGTCCTGCCACTGATGTTGCGCTTCGTCTCCTCGTCCTGCATGATCGGCGTCGGCCGGCTCTATGGCTCGCTCTGGCGTCCCTGTCTGGCGGGACTGGCGATGTATGGCAGTCTTGCCTTCCTCGCGCCGCTGATCGATGCGCCCGTTGCCGTGCTGCTCGTGCTGAAGGTCGTGGTCGGGTTGGTGCTGTTTCCCGGTGTGCTGGTCGTTCTCTGGCTCGCTTCCGGTCGTCAGGCAGGCATCGAGCAACAGGCCTGGCGGACGGTCGCCAGTCTCGCCGCTCGTCGGCATCGCGGCTGACCGCGGAGGACACGCACGTCCGTGGGGGAGCCACGGCGCGAACCGGGTTGCCGGCGGCGACTCCGTCGCTCGCCCTGACCGGCGATCCGAAGCGCATCGCCGCCTACCAATGGCCCGATCGCCGCTCCGCGCGCTAGACCGGCCGGCGTCGGTAGTAGGGCAGGGTACTGGTGCCTACCCGCTCGTATCCGAGGTCGATCAACCGGTTGGCGAAGACGGCGCCATCATGTCCGGGAACCCGGTGCAGCTCGACGGTGACCTGCCGAATCCGCTGTGCGGTCTCTGCAGTCAACGTCCGTACGATATCGTGCTCGGCGCCCTCGCAGTCGAGCTTGAGATAGTCACAGCCGAGCACTCCCTGTGCCGCCATCAGTTCCGCCAACGTCACGACCTCGACCTCCTGCTCGACGCCAGCGACGGCCTGTCCATTCACCGACGTGTAGAAGGAGCTGAACAGTCGATTGCTCGCCGAGTGCAGCTTGATCGAGCCGCATTCGGCACCCACAGCCAGCTTGAGGGCAATGACGTTGCGCAGCTGGTTGAGCTTGATATTGCGCACGAGCTGGCGATAGGTGGACTCCTCTGGCTCGAGGGCGATGACCCTGCCCTTCGGTCCCACCACTCGAGCTGCCAGGACCGAGAAACAGCCGATGTTGGCACCGACATCGATCACCGTATCGCCTTCGTTGAGCACCTGTCCGGACGCGAGATAGTCGTTGCGCAACAGGATCTCGTAGAAGCCGAACAAGTCGCCCACCCCCGGTCTCACTTCGATGCTGACACCGTCGTGACGACACAGTACATAGGGTTCGCGTTGCTGGCCCAGACGGTCGAAAACCGCGGGCAGCGGATTGCGGACACCTCGCATCAACGACAGCAGCTTCCTTCCTTCGCCAAGCATGCTTGAATCCTCATCTGAGTTGGCGGCCGAGTGCAGACTCCGCCTTCGAGTGGAACATCGGGATCAGGGTGCCTCAAGGCGCTCTCCTGAGTCAAGCCAAAAAAGTCACACCAGTCCGGGTTGTGCCTCTGTCTGATGGAGCCGTCCCGGCTGGACGGTCCTGTCCCGCCGTTCGCGCGCATCTTGCTAGGCCGCCCGTTCGCGACGACTCCTTCACCGGCGCTCAGGCGCCACCGTCCTGACAGGCTTCGAGCAAGCGGACAAGCTCGGCCGTCCGCTCCCGGCGAGAGGCCTGGCGAACGATCGCGGGCGATGGCGGTGCGGCCTTCGCCTGTCGCAGCGCGGTGACGAAGGCCATGAGCTGTGTCGCGATCGCCTCCGCCGAGTCGAGCGGAGCGAGGTGCTCGACTCCCGCTGCCCGCAAGGTTGCAGCGGTGTCGCCGGCAGCGTCGGTGAGCGCCAGTATCGGTCGACCGGCGCGCAGATACTCGTAGATCTTGGCCGGGATCTGTTCATTGCAGCATGCTGCCTGCAGAACCAGCAGTCCGTCGGCGCGCATCATCTCAGCGATGGCTGCACGGTAGCCCACGGCCGGCAGGCATTCAATCCAGTCATCGACCTGATGTTCCCGGGCAAGGCGTGCCAGCATGGCGTCATGAACCGCGGCCCGGAAACGCAGCCGGAGTTGCCCCGGCGGCAGCTTGCCCGAGTCCTTCAGGGACTGCAGAGCTCGCAGAAGGTGCGTCGGGTCGCGCTCCATCGGGTAGACCAGTCCGCTGTGCAGCAAGGTCAGCTGTCCGGGGTTCAGTGGCTCAGGTGCCTGAGCCGTGTGTGCCGTGGACGGGAAACTCTCCTCGTCGTAGCCATTCTCGAGGACGAGGATGCGCGCTGCCGCTTCCGGGTAGCGCCGGCGATACTCGCGTGCGGCACCCGGCGTGGTGAAGGTACTGAACCGGGCCTCGCGCACGGCCGTACTCTCGATATCGATGAAGCTCTGTCGCGTGCGCGGGTTCGCCGGATAGCCCGGCTGTGCCATGGGATCGCGGAAGTCTGCCAGCCACGGGACCCCCGTGCGCCGGTGGAGCTGAGCCGCGATCAGGTGTGCAGTGGCGATCGGATAGGTAGACCAGATGACATCCGGTTGGTAGTCCCTGATCATGCGCAGGCCGGTGCGCACGGCATCGAACCGCCAGCTCACCCAGCGGTCCGGCCGCGCCATCCACGCCAGGTGTCGGCCGTGCAGGGCGAGATGACGGGAGGTATCGAGGGCGAATGCGCGATGGACGACGGTGCCCTCCGGGATCTCCTGCAGGAGGTCATCGCTGGTCCGCTCGTAAGCGCGTGGATCCGCAGTGACGACGAGGGGCTGCCATCCGTATCCGGGAAGGTGTTGCACAAACCGCAGGGTGCGCTGAATACCGCTGCTGCCTGCCAGGGGCGGGAAATGGTAGGCAATCATCAGGACACGCTTCATGGTCGCTTCCCCGGCAACGGTCGTAGAGGCCTGAACGTGAAAGCTGTGGCCGCCGGCCTGGGCGTTCGATGTCCCCACTGCCCGTGACCGTCCGGCGTTGCAGGCTGCCTCCTCAAGCTGCGTCGCGGCGGAGCCATTGCTCGAGCATGGTCAGAATCCATACCATTTCTCCATAGTATCCGGGGTGCTCCGGAAGGTGCTCGTGCAGAAGCCTGTGGACGAAGTCCGCCCGGACGATTCCCCGCTTTGCCAGCGTATCGAGAGAATCCCGGGCCAGTTCGAGCAGCGCCGGGTTGCGCGTGGTCCAGACGCCGAACGGCAGGCCGAAGCCCTTCTTCTTCTTGCTGATGATTTCGTCGGGCAGGAAGCCACGCAAGGCTTCCTTGAAGAACCAGCGCAGCCTGAAACGCCGAAGTTTCCAGTCGGCTGGCAGGGTCATCGAGAAGTCCGTCAGGCGATCGCTGAGCAGCGGATAGGCAACCGCAATCCCGGCCATCTGTACCGCACCCCGAACCTTCGGCAGGTCACTGTCGGCAAGGGTATAGCGCCAGTCGTACGCCAGCAGGCGGTTGATCAGGCTCTGGGCCTGGCATTCGGCCCAGGTTGCCTGCATGTGTCGGGCCGGTTCGTGCACATCGATGTCAGCCAGAAAGTCCGCGTTGAGCACCTGTGCCGGATCTAGTTGCATCAGTAGATTGAAGCTCTGCAACCGGGCCGGCAGCTCCACCCGCGAGTGACGCACATAGCCCGTCGCCTGCTTCAGGCCGGGGATCCGGCGCAAGGGACTGCCGTCCGCGCACATCGGTTCGATCGCCTGCCTGATCGCCTGCGGCACGCTGTGGTAGTACTCGAACAGCCGCTGCATGGCGTAACGGGAGTTGCCACCGAACAGTTCATCGCCGCCATCACCAGCCAGCAACCTGCTGCAGCGATCGGCCTGCGCGACTTGCGCACAGTAATAGGCCGGCAGGGCCGATGAGTTGCCGAAGGGCTGATCGTGATGCTTGGCCACGGCCGGGATGCTTGCCAACAGGTCGGCTGGCGTCACATAGTATTCGTGATGCTCGCAGCCGAAGTGCCTGGCGGCGATGCGCGCGTATTCCATCTCATCGTAACCTGCGGCGTCGAAACCGATCGAATAGACCGGAGCCGCCGTGCCGGTGATCTGGCAGAGCATGCCGGCGACCGTCGAGCTGTCGGTGCCGCCTGAAAGGAAGGCGCCGACCCGTTGCTCGCCAGCCAGCTGCTCGGCGACGGATTCGCGGATCAGGCTGCGGAACGAGTCTCGTGCGGCATCGAAGGAAGGACGAGCACCCTCGTCGAAACGCAGGCGCCAATGGCGGATCTCGTGCACGCCCTGCTGATCGACGAGCAGCGCGTGCGCCGCCGGCAATCGCCGTACCTGGCGGAAGATCGTCCGCGGTGCCGGGATCATGTGGAAGTACAGATAGTCGAAGATTGCCTGCGGGTCCAGTTGCCCGTCGTGGCCCGGGACGCAGTCGGCGCGGTCGGCGAAGGCGAGGATCTTGCCGTCGGTGAAGTAGCACAGCGTTTCGACGGCGAAGCGGTCGACGGCGAGGAACACGGACCTGCGCGCGGCGTCGACGATGACCAGCGCGTAGCTGCCGCTGATGTGCGAGGTGAGATCGATACCATGCTTGCGCCAATCCGCCAACACCGCCGCAGCAAGACCAGGGTGCGAGGCAGTGGTGGCCGGGCCTTGCCCAGCAAGCCCTGGCGAGCCGATCAGCAAGCAGATGGCCGAGTCGTCAAGCGCCATCTGGCCCCCCCGCAGTGCACTCGACTGCAGCCGTTGCGGAGGCGTTGCAGAGCCGAGAAGTTCGGTCAGGTCCAGCTGGCCGGATAGTCTTGCGTTCATGGGTTTCGGGTTCGCCGGGCAGGGTTGGCGGGGGTGTCGGTCGCCGCGGGAGCCCGATAATCCGGCAGCGATCGTCTGGCAGTGAGGCATCTTCAGGTTCGCGGGGCATGGAGCGCAGGCCGCAGGCCCCTTGCCGGAGCTCTCCTGTTCGGGTTGCTGGCTGAGGTCGCTCCGGTCAGCGGTGAATGCTACGCTAAACTCGTGTCCGCTGCTGTGCAGGATTTCACTGCTTGCTGCGCGTGCCGATCGTGTCCCACAGCGGCGCCGTGGCGCGGGTCATTCGCGTCCCAGGTCGGTCAAGGTGCCTGCCGGCGTCGAACCCCAGGGGACGCGTTGACGGCCGTCGATCGGTGCCCATATACTCTTCGGCGATCACGGGATGTCCGATCCTGCATCCCACTGGCACGACAACGCGACACCGCGGCACCGCGCCGCAGACGGCTGACAGCGATCCGGTTGCTCGGTCGCGAGGGCTGGGCCGGTCCGCACGACGGCCCCGTGCCACAGGGTTCTCTAACCGTCAGTGAGGAATGGCCATGCTGCCTTTCGGCCGCGCTTGGCTGCGTTGGTTGCGCCTCGGCTTGTTGGTGACCGTTGTCGCCTTCCTCGTTGGTGCCATGGTCGGCCTCCTTGGCACGTTGCCCGGCGCACCCGGCAACCTGAAAGAACTCATGTGGCGGGGCGGCAACGCACTCAACTGGCTGATGTTCGGACTGTGCGTCTGCTGGCTGGGTATTGGCAGCGGGTTCACGGTGCGGGCCGTGCGGCGGCGGCCTGCATCAGTCCTCCTGTTGCCGTTGCTGGCCGTCGGCGTGAGCGTGGTCAGCTTCGCCTTCCTGAGCTTGAGCGTCACCCCGGAAAGCCTGCACGACATCCTCGGTGTACCGGTCTGGACACAGAACGGCTGGCACGGCACCGAGAACCTGCCGCCCGTGGTCCAGCAGGGGATTGCCCGGTACCCGAAGGCGGCCGACTACATCGAGATGGGCGCCCGCTACATCGGGCTCTATGCACCGATTCCGATCCTGGTCTCACTCGCCGTTGTTCTGCTCGGAGACTACGTCAGTTACGGGCGGCGAGCACCCAACAGGCTGCCTTTGTTGGCGATATCGATCGGCCTGTTGTGGTTGTGCAAGCTGATCGTCGTTGACCATGCGGTGACAGACAACCTGGTGGAACTGATGGCACGGCGGGCAGCACTGGGCATCCCGGCGATGGTCTGGCTGTACCTCGCGCTGTTCCTGCTGGCACTGGTGGCGGCGCTGGCCTGGGGAGCCATGATTCGGTTGCTGTCGCCGCGGCTCGCGCTGTGTCTCGGTCTGCTGCTCCTCCCTCTCGGCTGTCTGGTTGCGGCACAGAGCCTGGAAGGGTCTGTCGAGAAATACGGTCATCGTTTCTCCGCCCTGCAGTTCCTGCTGACCGGTGAGCGCACAGGCGACTGGTCGGCGGCCGCCGGGATTGCCGCCTGGGCAGCCGTACAGATCGTCTTCGCTCTGCTGTTTGCGCCGGGTCTGAAGCTGGCGATACCGGGCTGGCGACCGGTCGAGTGGCGGGCAGGGAGAGCGGGCCAAGGCAAGCTCGGGGTGCCAGCGGCGTGAGGCTGATCTTTGCCGCGGTGATCCTGCTGATCGTCTACGGTTCGCTGTATCCCTTCGACTTCTTTGCGCCGTCGCCCGACGAACTGCGGAGCCGGCTGGCCGCACTGACGTCGTTGCATCTGACGTTGCGCGGTGACATGCTCGGCAACTTCGCCCTCTTCGTGCCGTTCGGTTTCTGCGGCGAGTTCGCGCTCGTCCGTCGGCAGGTGGATGCCGTGCCAACCCTGAGACTTTTCCTGGCCGGCCTCGTCCTGGCTCTGGCGCTGCAACTGGGACAACTGGCTCTGCCGACGCGTGATCCGTCGCTGGTCGATGTCTGCCTCAACGCCGTCGGGATCGCTGGCGGCCTCCTGCTGGCCCGCATTCCGGGCGTGAAGCGGCTGGCTCTGGGCTTGTCGCCGACGCATCGAGCCGACGTTCCGTTGTATCTCGCCGGCCTGTGGATCATCTCACAACTCCTGCCCCTGGTGCCGACGCTGGACCTGTCGGCCGTGCGGACCGCATTGAAGCCGTTGTTGCAGCAACCTGTCTTCGCGATCCCGGATGCCGTTCTGTACTGCGTGGCGTGGCTTGCCGTGCTCCACATGCTCGACCGCCCGTCGCTGGCTACACGCCTCGGCAAGCTGTTGCCGTTCCTGCCGCTGGCGGTCCTTGCACCACAACCCCTCATCGTCAGCGGCGAAATCACTCTCGCTGAAGTCTCCGGCAGTATGGCTGCCGGCCTGGCTTGGTTTGCCGGGCGATCGCGTTTGTCGCCGATGGTGCTTGGCGCCCTTCTGCTGGCTGCAACGCTTGCCGCGAATCTGCTCCCCTGGGAGGCCGTGGCATGGGCGAGGGACTTCCACTGGGTGCCCTTCGCCAGCCTGCTCGAAGGAAACATGGCGTCAAACTCGGCGGCACTGCTGCGCAAGCTGTTTCTCTATGGTGGCGCGGTGTGGCTGTTCCGTGCCGGCGGCGGCACATGGCCGGGGGCAGCCATCGTTGTCTTGCTGGCTGTCAGCGTTCAGGAAGCGGCGCAGATCGTGTCGCGCAGGGGGACCCCCGACATCACCGATCCGCTGCTGGCCGTGATCGTCGCTGTTGCTCTCGCCGCCATCGACAGGCAAGCCAGTGCGCGAGCGGCATCAGACAGCCAGAAGAGGATACCCGCAGCCACACCCGTTTTACCGCTACCGGAACCGGTCCGGGTGTCCTCGGCCACCGCTGCCGTTGCCGGCAATCCTCGCCTCGCGGGCCTCGACGGGCTGCGTGCGATTGCAGCGCTTGCCGTCTTTGGCGTGCATTTCAACCAGATGGTCGGACTGGATGCCAAGCTTGGGCCGTTCGATCTCGGGCGCTGGCTGGCCAATGGCAACAGCGGCGTCGCACTCTTTTTCGTCCTCAGCGGTTTTCTCCTGTCCATGCCATTCTGGCGCGAGGTGCATGGGTCGGGACCACCGGTCGATGTCCGCAACTACTTCGTGCGTCGCCTGGCGCGCATCCTGCCGGCCTACTATCTGTGTCTGTTCGGTCTGCTTGCCATCCTGCTCGCGAGGGGGGACGCACCGAGCATCAACAACGTGCTGGCGCACATCGTCTTTCTCTACAACCTCAACGACTCGCACATCCTCAGCCTGAACGCACCCTTCTGGACGCTCGCGGTCGAAATGCAGTTCTATCTCTTGCTGCCGTTTCTGATGCTGCCTCTGCGGCGCCTTTCGCTAAGGGCTGCCTTGATCTCGGTTGCGTCGCTCGCTGTCGGTAGCTATCTGGCGAACTTCGGTCTGCTCTCGTTCCTGCTGGCCCGTGACCAGTGGCCGATCGAGTCCAGCCTGATCTGGCCCTTCTCGCTGTACATCTCGGGACCGACCAGCTTCGTCCTGACCTATTCGACGCTGGCGCATCTGACCTACTTCCTGATCGGCATTGCGACTGCCCTGCTCTTCGCAGGCAGCGCATCTGGCAGGCGTATCCGCTCTCCACGGGCATTCAGGTCGCGAGCCGATTGGGTCTTTTGTGCCTGCGCCGTGGCGGTACTGCTGATACTGAGCACGCCACTTGACGACATCCTGCAGGCGCCCCACGGTCACTACAACTGGCCTTTCGTACCGTTGCTACTGGCCGCGATGATCTTGATGACGCCACACTCGGCCATCGCCAGGAGCATTCTGGAAGCCGCCCCCCTGCGTCGGCTGGGTTTGATCTCCTATGGCTTCTACATCTTCCATTACCCGGTGCAGAAGCTTTTCGCGCGGCTGCTGGGGCTCGCCGATCTGTCCCTGGGCCAGTTCTGGTGGCTGTTCGCGGCGCTGAGCCTGGCTGGCTCGATGGCCGTCGCGGCACTGTCCTTCCGTTTGCTGGAACGACCGGTAATGCGCTTGACGAGCGGTCGTGGGCGGGGGCCGAGAGGCGGCGTCGTGTGTCAGCAGCCCGCTGGCGGGCGACCGGAGCCGGCCGCCGGGCACGATCGGCCGGACCATCCTCCCATACCGGACGGCGACTGGCGGCAGATCACAGTTCACTTCCGGGGCAGGCAACTGGCGACACTGCGCCTGATCGCCGGCGCGCAACGGATCAGCTTGTCCGCTGCCGCGCGCCATCTTCTCGCCACCTATATCGCCGAGCAAGTCCCGCTACCGGCATCGCTGCCGACGCCGGTGGCCGTCGACGGCGGACCTGGCGGTGAGGCGGTGGAACTGTGCAGGGTCAATGTCCGCAGCCGGCAAGATGAGTTCCTGCTGCAGATGGCGCAGCGACTGGGCTGCAGCGTTGAAGTCTCGTTTGGCCTGGTCGTGGATCACTATCGAAGCAGTCAGCAGGACCAGGGCAGCGGCGGCGGTCAGCGGTCACAGCAAGGCACCTGAAGCCGCTGCTGGTGCAGGCGATGTGGCGGCTCTTCCGCAGGCGGGAGCGTAGGTCGCAGCCGAAGACTGGGACGTCCCGGCGCACCGAAGCATCCGGCTTGCCCGACATCATGTCCGCGGCGGGTGGCCAGGAGCGGACGCTCCGGCGCGTCGTCCTCGTCTCTCGCGATCTGCACGAAAGGCAGCGGTCGTCCCGTCACTGTCGCAGCCGGGCAAAGGCGGTGGCCATTGCGCTGGCTGCTTCGGGTTGCTTGTGTTGCTGCTTCCGTCCCCGGCCGGTGGGCATCGCGGGCAGCACCTTGGCCACTGCCGGCGGTTCGTCAGCGAGGCGCATGCTGAGCGCGATTCTCTTCCTGTCCAGGTCGACCTCGAGCACCTTGACGGTCACCACGTCGCCGGCCTTGACCACCGAACGCGGGTCCCTGACGAAACGCTCGGCGATTGCCGAGACGTGCACCAGGCCATCCTGATGAACGCCCAAGTCGACGAAGGCGCCGAAGTTGGCGACGTTGCTGACCACGCCTTCGAGGATCATGCCCGGCCGCAGATCCCTGATCGTCTCGACGCCCTCGCGGAAGGCTGCGGTGCGGAACTCCGGACGAGGGTCGCGACCCGGCTTCTCGAGCTCCTTGATGATGTCGTTCACGGTCGGCAGGCCGAAGCGTTCGTCGACGTACTTTTCGGCCGGCAACGCCCGCAGCGTCCGTGAGTCGCCAATCAGGTCGCCGATGCTTCTTTGCGTGTCGGCGAGGATTCGCTCGACCACGGGATAGGCTTCCGGATGGACGGCCGAGCAGTCGAGCGGGTTGTCTCCGTCGCCGACGCGCAGGAAGCCGGCCGCCAGTTCGAAGGCCCGCTCGCCGAGGCGCGGCACCGCCCGCAGTTGCTGGCGGTTGCGGAACGGCCCATGTTGGTCACGGTGGGCAACGATGTTCGCCGCCAGTGTCGCGCTGAGGCCGGAGACACTGGCGAGCAGCGGCACCGAAGCGGTGTTGACCTCGACCCCGACCGCATTGACGCAGTCCTCGACGACCGCATCGAGCGCCTTGGCAAGGCGGTTCTGACTGACGTCGTGCTGGTACTGGCCAACGCCAATGGCCTTGGGATCGATCTTCACCAGTTCGGCGAGCGGATCCTGCAGGCGGCGGGCGATCGACACCGCGCCGCGCAGGCTGACATCGAGGTCCGGGAACTCGCGCGACGCGTACTCCGAGGCGGAATAGACCGAAGCGCCGGCTTCCGACACGACCACCTTGCAGAGGCGCATCTCCGGATGCCGCCGGATGAGTTCGCCGACCAGGCGGTCGGTTTCGCGTGACGCGGTGCCGTTGCCGATGCTGATCAGATCGACCTGATGCTGCCGTGCGAGGAGAGCCAGACTGTGCAACGCTCCCTCCCAATCCCGGCGTGGCTCGTGCGGATAGACCGTGGTGGTCGTGAGCAATTTGCCGGTGGGGTCGACGACCGCCACCTTGACACCCGTTCGCAGGCCCGGGTCGAGGCCCATCGTCGGCCGCCGGCCAGCCGGAGCGGCGAGCAGAAGGTCGTGCAGGTTGTTGCCAAAGACGCGAATCGCTTCGGCTTCGGCGCGCTCGCGCAGCGCACCCAGCAACTCCGCCTCCAAGTGCGGCGCGATCCTGATTCGCCAGGCCCAGCGAACCGTGTCGGCAAGCCACCTGTCGGCCGCACGCCCCGCATCGCGAACACCGAAACGCACGGCGATGCGGGCTTCACAGGGATTGCGCGTCGCTGCCTGGGCAGGGGCGAGTTCGCTGTCCAGCAGCAGCGTGAGTTGCAGCAGCCCTTCATTGCGGCCACGAAAGAGCGCCAGAGCGCGGTGTGAGGGGATGGCGAGCAGCGCCTCGGCGTAGTCGAAGTAGTCCTGAAACTTGGCGGCTTCTCTTTCCTTGCCGCCGACGACCGTCGCCTTGAGGTGTGCGTGGCCTGCGAGGTAGGCACGCAGTTCTGCCAGCAGTTCGGGATCCTCGGCGAAGCGCTCCATCAGGATCTGGCGCGCGCCATCGAGGACGCTGCGCGTGTCGGCGAAACCCGCCTCCGGGTTCAGATGGTACGCCGCCTCGGTGTCGGGCGAGTGCGTCGGTGCCGTCAGCAGCAGTTCGGCGAGCGGGGCGAGACCGGCCTCGCGGGCCATCTGCGCCTTGCTGCGCCGTTTCGGCTTGTACGGCAGGTAGAGATCCTCCAGCCGCTGCTTGCTCTCGGCGGCGATGATCTCGTCCGCCAGTTCGGCCGTCAGGCGGCCTTGTTGGTCGATCGAGGCGAGAATGCTGCTGCGCCGCTCTTCGAGCTCGCGCAGGTAGTTGAGCCGCTCGTCGAGAAGTCGCAACTGGGTGTCGTCGAGACCGCCACTCGCTTCCTTGCGGTAGCGGGCGATGAAGGGGACTGTCGCGCCCTCGTCGAGAAGGGCTGCGGTTGCCAGAACCTGCTGTGGGTGGCAGCCGATCTCGTCGGCGATTCTTGTCGCGATCAGGCGGGAGACATCTCGATCTTCAAAGAGGGGCATGGACTTTACGGGACTTGGTTGGCTGGCGGTGGATTCGCGCCGGTGGTGCACGATACGCCCGGTGACGGCAGCCAGCGACGAGGGAATGGCGTCAGGCACCGGTCGTCGACGCCGACCCCCGGCTGACGGATCTCCATCGGGACCGCAGAGTGCGCCACGAAGCGGCACGACTATGCAGAATCCGGCAGCAAAACTCAAGTCGGCATGGCTTGTGCTGGCGGCAGTTGTCAGCCAGGAGATTTGCCGTCGGGCGATGAAAGAGGTTAAATTGGCGCTTTCAGCTGGCTGCTTCGAACTGCGTCGATTGGGGGGTAAGCGATGAAGATTGATCTCGAGCGCTTTGGGCTCAAGGATGTACCGGTCGATCCGGACACCGTGTTCACCTTTGCAGTTGGCCCTGCCGGCTTTCCCGATTGTCGGCGATTCAAGGTCTTCCACCAGGAAGGGCCGCAGCCGGCGGTCTTCTGGCTGCAGTCTCTGGACGATGTGGCCGTTGCCTTCCCGATCGTTGACCCGGGGACGCTGGACCTCGAGTACGAGATCGAGCTGTCCGATGCCGATTGCGCCCAGCTCGAACTGGAGCGTGCCGAGGATGCGGCGGTGGTGATCATCGTCTATCGCGACGCGGCGGCGGGTGGCACGATTGCCGCCAACACCCGCTCGCCGATCATTCTCAACTTGGAGCGGCGCCGCGCGATGCAGAAGATTCTGCAAGAGGTCCATCCGACCCTGCTCTATCGGGCGCGCTGATCGCGAGCCGGATGCCGGGCGCTCGTGACGCCGGTGCGGCAGCATGCCGAGACTGCACTGCCGAGTGCTGCCGGGCGTGGCTGCACATGTTGGCAGTGCACGGTTTGCGCAGCGCTGGCAAGCTTTTCTCGACACGGATTCGGCTGGCCGGAGGGAGGGTCCGGGATTGAGGTTCCGCCACCTGTTGCCATCCCTGCTGCTCCTCTTCGCCATGACTGCCAGTGCCGACGCGGGCCTGCGCATCGGCAAGGTGAAGCGCTGCGAAGGCAGCGTGAATCTGGAACGTGCCGGTTTGACGCAGCCGGTGCAGGTCGGCAGCCCGGTGCATGTCGGGGACCGGGTTCGTACGGGTGTCGATGGCGCGGTGGGCATCACGCTGGCGGATGACACCCTCCTCACCGCGGGACCGAACAGCACGCTGTTGATCAACGAGTTCCGCTTTGACCCGACGACGCGCGAAGGCAACATGCTGACCACGCTGCTGAAGGGTACGCTGAGCGTTGTGACTGGTCTGCTGGCCAGGCAGACTCCCGAGAACGTCAGCTTCAGGACGCCGAATGTCGTCCTCGGCATCAGGGGCACCGAGTTCATCATCGAAGCCCACGGGGCAGGCGAATGAGTTGCGTCCGGATCGTCCCCTGCGTCGTCTGGCTGGCACTCGCCACCTGTTCGGTCGCCTGTTCGCGAGTATCCGACCACGTTCTGCTGTTGCCCGGGCCGGATGGTCGCGTCGGTGCGCTTTCGGTGACGGCTGCCGGTGGCGAGATCCTGCTCTCCGAGCCATACAGCGGAGTCGATGTCCACGGTGGCACGCCGCGCCGGCTGACCAGCAGTGCACGCATGGTGCGCGATACGTATGGCCGTCTGCTCGACCTGCAACCGGCACGCCCTCGCATTTACGTCGTCCATTTTGAAACCGGAACCACAGTCCTGACCCCCGAGTCGCGCAGCAAGTTGCCGATGATTCGTGAACAGCTTGCCAGCCTGCCAGCGCCGGAGGCCATCGTCATCGGACATACCGACCGCGTCGGCAGCCCCGAGGCCAATGACCGGCTGTCGCTGCGCCGCGCCGAGGCGGGGCGAGAGCAACTGATCCAGGCCGGCGTTTCGCCCGCTGCGATCAGCGTCGTCGGTCGGGGCGAGCGCGAGCCGCTGGTCTTTACCGAGGACGGCGTGGCCGAGCCCCGCAATCGCCGTGTCGAGATCAAGCTTCGCTGACTGGGCGGCGAAGATCCGACGGGGCCTTTCAGTTGCCAGTTGGCGCGGTCTGCTTGGGCTGCTGCTGCTCGGCATGCTCGTGGCACACAGCCTGCGTTTCATCGAGCTCGATGTCCTCAACCGACTCGACGCAGCCTTGTACGATGCCCGCGTGCGCTGGTTTGCGCAGGCGCCGATCGATGAGAGCGTCGTCGTCGTCGATATCGATGAGCGTTCGCTGGCCGAGCTCGGGCGCTGGCCGTGGAACCGTGCCCGGCTGGCGGAGCTGATCGAACGGATCTTCACCGATTATGGGGCGCTGTTGCTCGGCCTCGACCTCATCCTGGCGGAGGCCGACGAAAGCTCCGGATTGCCCGTTCTGGAGGCACTGACACGCGGGCCCCTGCGACAGAACGCTGCCTTTTGCGCCGCCGTCGAAGGCCTAAGGCCGACACTCGACTACGATGGCCGACTCGCCGACGTCCTCCGGCGACATCCGGTGGTGCTTGGTTTCCACCTGTCCACTGGCCCGGCTGCGACGAGGAGCGGTATGCTGCCGCCAGCTTTGCCGATCGATGCTGGCGAGCGCGCTCAGGCAACCGGTCTGACAGACTGGCCGGGTCATGGTGCCAACCTGCCGTTGCTGCAGCAGGTGGCAGCGGGCGGTGGTTTCCTTGGCGCACCGGTCGACCCTGACGGCGTAGTCCGGCGCGGCTGGTTGCTGGCGAGGCATGCCGATCAGATCCACGGTGCACTACCACTGATCATGGCGCGATTGCTCCTCGGAGATCCGGCGCTGCGGCTGCACTTCGCCGACCCGCTGCCAGGGCAGACCACCGGACCGCCGCTGACTGCCATCGAGTTGCACAGCACGCGCGGCTCGCGCCTCATCGCGGTGGATCGCCAAGGAGCCGTATTGCTGCCGTTTCGCCGGGCGGCGGGAGGCTTCCACTACCACTCGGCGGCCGACGTCGCCGCCGGCAGACTGCCTGGCGAAGCCCTGCGCGGGCGGATCGTTCTCCTCGGCAGCAGCGCTCCGGGTTTGCTCGATCAGCGGGTCACGCCAGTCAATGAGCTGCTTCCGGGAGTCGAGGTGCATGCCAATCTGCTAGCCGGGTTGCTCGCCGGAACGCTGCCGCACGCGCCAGCCTGGACGACGCCGCTCGAAGTGGCCGTGCTGTCTCTTCTCGCTCTGCTGCTGCTGCCGCTGCTGCCGCGACTGTCACCTCAGGCTGCGGTTGGCCTGACCGTGATGCTCGTCGTCCTGCTGGCCGTCCTCATCATGCTCGCCTGGGGAGCGGCCGGGCTGGTTCTGCCGGCTGCGGCCAGCCTTTGTTTGCTGCTGCTGCTCCTGGCGCTGCAACTGTTCTTCGGCTCCTTCGTCGAGTCGCGTGCCCGCCGCCGGCTGACGGCGCTCTTCGGTCAGTACGTACCACCGGAGCTTGTGGACGAAATGAGCCGTGACCCCGAGCGCTACGACATGCGCGGTCGCAGTGCGGAATTGACGGTGCTCTTCGCCGATATCCGCGGGTTCACGACGATCGCCGAACAGATGCCGGCGGATGAGCTGGCGACGATGATGAACGACTACCTGTCGGCGATGACCGATGTCATCCGGGCGCACCGGGGCACACTCGACAAGTACGTCGGTGACGCCATCGTCGCCTTCTGGGGGGCACCGGTTGCCGACCCGCTGCACGCGCGGCACGCGGTTGCCGCCGGCCTGGCGATGCAGGCAGCGTTGCCGGCCGTCAATCGGCTGCTGGCAGTGCGTGGCTGGCCGCCGCTGCGCATCGGCATCGGCATCAACAGCGGCGTCATGGTCGTCGGCGACATGGGTTCGCGGCATCGACGGGCCTATACCGTGCTTGGCGATGCCGTGAATCTGGCAGCACGCTTGCAGGGCCTGTCGGCGCAATACGACGCCGGGGTGATCGTCGGTGAGGCGACGCGGCAGCAGCTCGGCGACTGGCCGTGCCGCGAGCTTGACCGCGTGGCGGTTCGTGGCCGTGCGGCGCGGGTGACCATCCACGAGCCACTGGCCGACTGAGCGCCGGAACCGGCTGCGAGCGGCGCCAGTCGCGACGCAGCTGCGCAGCTTGGCCGGCAACGGCGGCGGCGACCGCGCCGATTTGGCGAAGTCGCTAAAGGTCGGGCTTTTTCTGCCGTTTTGCTGATGATGAAGAGCGCTGCAGCGACGACGAGGAGACGACGATGATGATAGGGCTGGCGTGGAGAATCCGTGCAGCGCTGCTGTCGATGGTGCTGCTGACGGTCGCAGCTGGCTGGCTGGGTCATTCCGTCCTGGGTGGCGGCATGTCCGGCTGGTTGCCGGCGACGGGACTCGCGCTCCTCGCTGCAGTCGCCATGTCCGTGATCGTCGAGCGCAGCCTGCTGGGTCGGCTGCAAGGATTGCGGGCAGTGATCACGGGAACCTACGCCGATGGCGACCTGACCAGACGCGCAGCCGCCGTCGGGGGGGATGAACTGGCGCTTGTTGCAGCCGACTACAACCGCCTGATGGAGAGCTTCGCCATCATCGTTGGCAAGCTGTTGTTCAACTCGATCGAGGTTGGCGCCGCTTCGCAGCAGCTGATCGGTGATGCCCGGCGGGTGGCAGCCGGATCGAACGAGCAGCGGGATGCCGCCTTGGCGACTGCCGACGAGATGGCCAGTCTGACCCTCCAGTTGAACGAGGTGAGCGAGAAAGCCAGCGAAACGGCGGGTATCGCCGAGCGATCGAACAGTCTGTCCAGCGACGGAATGTCGATTGCCCGCATGGCATCGGCAGAGATGGAGCAGATTGCTGCCTCGGTGAGCCAGTCGGCGGCCGTGGTCGGTGCGCTCGGCGAACGATCCCGAGCCATCAGCGGCATTGTCCAGACAATTCGCGAAATCGCCGACCAGACGAATTTGCTGGCCCTCAATGCAGCCATCGAAGCGGCGCGGGCGGGTGAGCACGGGCGTGGATTCGCCGTCGTCGCCGACGAGGTGCGCAAGCTTGCGGAACGAACCTCGCAGGCAACCGGCGAGATCAGCCAGATGATCACCGCCATCCAGGGCGAGACGCAATCGGCGATTGCCAGCATCGAGGCCGGCAGCGGTCAGGCGCGGAAGGGTGCCGAACTCGCACGGCAGGCAGCACAGGCGCTTGACGGCATCAACAGCGGGGCAAGGCAGACACTCGAGAAGGTGGAGGCGATCGCCGCTGCGGTCGCCCAGCAGACGCGCACCGGCGCAAGCATCGCCGAGCACGTGCGCAACATCAGGCAGATGGCCGAGGCGAACAGCGAGGTCAGCGGGCAGACGCTGCTGGCGGTAGACCACGTCGAGTGCCTGGCCGAAAACCTGAAGGAAGTCGGCAACGTCTTCAGATTGGGGGCGGCCGGTGAGCAGGCCGTGGGCGTCCATACCCGCATGCCCGACATCGTCACCGAGGCAGCCCGGGCAGTCGGCAAACTCCTCGATGGCGCCGTCGATGCTGGCAGGATCGGCGTGGACGATCTGTTCGATGAGCGCTACCAACCGCTGCCGAATACTCGGCCACCGAAGTACCGGACGCGCTTCGACGAGTTCACCGATCAGGCTGTGGCACCCCTGCAGGAGCAGGTTCTGGCGCAGCACCATTGCCTGGTCTACGCCATCTGTATCGACCGCAATGGTTATGTGCCGACCCACAACCGGGTGTTCGCGCAACCTCTGACCGGTGACGAAAAGGTCGATTTCCTGCGCAACCGCAGCAAGCGCATCTTCGACGACCCGGTCGGAAAGCGTTGCGGTGGTCACGAGCATTCGTTCCTGCTGCAGACCTATCGCCGCGACACGGGTGAGTTGATGCACGACATTTCCGCTCCGATCTATGTCAAGGGCCGTCACTGGGGAGGCTTCCGCATCGGCTACAGGACCGAGGTGTGAAGCGGACAGGGCACACGGGCGACACCATGGGCGACCTTGGCGCGCGGACGACGATTCGATTAAGATGTCGGCGATTCGATCGGCGCTGACTCCTGCAAGAGGAAGATATATGTCGGACTTGCTGAAGAACATTGATGCCCGGACCAAGCTGGCCGGAACCAACAAGCTGGAGATCCTGCTTTTCTCGCTCGGTACCGATGCGCGTACCGGGCGTCGCGAAACCTTCGGCATCAACGTCTTCAAGGTGCGCGAAGTGATGCGCACGCCGCCAATCACGGCGGCGCCCGAGATGCCGCCCTCGGTCGAGGGCATGGTCAGCCTGCGCGGTGCGCTTGTGCCAGTCGTGGATCTCGCCCGCTATGCCCGGGTCGACACGCAAACGCCACGTTCGATCATGATCATCACCGAGTATGCGGGCCATACCCAGGGCTTTCTGGTGGAGGGCGTGGATACCATCCTGCGCCTCGACTGGGGGCAGATGCGGGTGCCGCCGGCGATGTTGCTGGCCGAGCTGGGTGGTTTGGTGACGGCCGTCACCGAGTTGCCGGATGGCCGCCTGGTGATGATGATGGATGTCGAGAAGATCCTCTCCGAAACCACCAACTACGACGACGAGATCGTTTACCGCAACATCAAGCCACTCGACAATCCGCGTCTGACAGTCTTCTTCGCCGACGATTCCTCGGTTGCGCGCAAGCAGATCGAGCGTACCCTGGGGGCGATGGGGGTCAAGTACGTTGCCGCGATCAACGGTCTCGATGCCTGGCTGGAACTGGAGAAGATGGCTGCGTACGCCCAGGCCTCCGGTCAGCCAGTCAGCGACCTGATCAGTCTTGTCCTGACGGACATCGAGATGCCCGAGATGGACGGTTACATCCTGACCAAGAAGATCAAGTCCGATCCGCGATTTGCCGGGGTTCCGGTCATCATGCACTCGTCGCTGTCGGGCATGTCGAACCAGCAGCTCGGCAAATCCGTCGGCGTTGACGAGTATGTGCCCAAGTTCGAACCGCAGCGGCTTTCGGAAACGCTGACGCGCAGGCTGCAGGGTGGCGGTGTGCCAGCGCTGCCATCCTGCTGAACGGACCTCACAGGAGCGATAGGATGGAGTTCGCCGAAAGGAAGAACCTGCTCGACGGCGTCGACGCGAGAACGCGTCTCGCCGGGTCGAACAAGATGGAGATCCTGCTCTTCTCGCTGGGGACGCGCGAGACCTTCGGCATCAACGTCTTCAAGGTGCGGGAAGTCGGACGGACGCCGCCCATCACCAAGACGCCGAACATGCCGCGCGGAGTGGAGGGCTTGATCTCCCTGCGCGGCAACGTGATTCCGGTACTCTCGCTGATTGCCTTTCTGGAGCATGGGGAGCACCACGACGAGTACGGCAGGACGATGATGGTGGCCGAGTATTCCAAGCGGACCCTCGGTTTCCTCGTGCATGAAGTGGATCGCATCATCCGCGTGGACTGGGAGAAGGTCAGGGCTCCGGAGAACCTCCTGTCCACCAACCAGGGCCTGATCACCGCGGTCACCGAACTGGACGACGGCAAGCTGGTATCGATTCTCGACGTCGAGCAGATCCTGGCCAACGCTTTCGGCGAGGCGATCATCGTGGATATTCCACCAGCCAACGTCGACCAGGATGCCAGCATTTTCTTCGTTGATGATTCTGTGGTCGCCCGGCGCAAGATCACCGAGGTGCTGGACAAGCTCGGCGTCCGGCACAAGCACGCCACCAATGGTGCCGAAGCGTGGAGCCGCCTGCAGGCGCTTGCGGCGCACGCCGAGCAGAGTCGCAACACGTTGCGTGACGAGATCCGCCTGATCCTGGTGGACGCCGAGATGCCGGAAATGGATGGCTACGTCCTCACCCGAAACATCAAGGCGGATGCCCGGTTCTCGGGCATTCCGGTCGTGATGCATTCGTCGCTGTCGTCACAGGCCAATCATGCCATGGGCAAGGCCGTCGGTGTCGACTCCTACGTTGCCAAGTTCGACGCAGAGGTTCTGGCCGACACCCTGCGCCCCCTGCTCGAGCGCTGAGCGAACAATCGGAGTCAATGATGGCTGATCCCAAGATGAGGATTCTCGTGGTAGACGATTTCTCGACGATGCGGCGCATCGTCAGGAATCTGCTGAAAGAACTCGGTTTCGCCAACGTCGATGAAGCCGAGGACGGCGCGGTGGCTCTGCAGAAGCTCAACAACGGCGGCTTCGAGTTCGTGGTCACCGACTGGAACATGCCGAACATGGATGGCCTGCAGCTCCTGCAGGCCATCCGCGCTTCGGCGACATTGAAACACCTGCCGGTGCTGATGATCACCGCCGAGGCGAAGAAGGAAAACATCATCGCCGCCGCGCAGGCGGGGGCCAGCGGTTACATCGTCAAGCCTTTCACGGCGGCAACACTGGCAGAGAAGCTGCAGAAGATCTTCGACAGGATGGGGGGCTGAGATGAACGAAAGCGACACCTCCGGCGATTCACGGGAACTTGAGGCCCTGTTCGACAGCATCGCCTCAGGGATCGCGGCCGCCAGCCCTGCCGTGCCACCTGCCGCCAAGGTCAAGGCGGGATCTCTGCTGCAGCAGTTGCGTGAAGGAGACGGAGCAGACGACAGTGACGAGCTGCAGGCGCTGTTCGACTCCGTGCGGGGAGCACAGGCGGCCACGGCTGCGACGGGAGCGGCGACGGCCGAATGGCAGGGACAGGACCGGGTATTTCAGCGCGTCGGTCAGATGGCCCGCCAGCTGCACGACACATTGGGCCAACTGGGTTACAGCGAACTGCTCGAGAGCACCGTTTCCGCCATTCCGGATGCCAGGGAGCGGCTCAACTACGTCGCCACTCTGACCGAGCAGGCTGCCTGCCGCGTCCTCAACGCCACCGACATTGCCAACCCGCTGCAGGAGCAACTCGAAGCCGCTTCGGCGGCACTGGCGACCCGCTGGGATGCGCTGTTTGCCAACCGGTTGGCGGTCGACGAGTTCCGGCTCTTGGCCGAGGAGACCCGTTCCTTTCTCAAACAGGCCTTGCCGGCCAAGACGGAGGCAACCAAGGCACAACTGCTGGAGATCATGATGGCCCAGGATTTCCAGGATCTCACTGGCCAGGTGATCAAGAAGATCATCCAGGTCGCGCACGAACTCGAGACGCAACTGATGGAGGTGCTGATCGAGACGCTGCCTGGCGAGCGGCGTACCGAGTCGGTCAACAGTCTCCTCAACGGGCCGGTGATCAACCACGACGGTCGTACCGACGTCGTCGGGTCTCAGCAGCAGGTGGATGAGCTGCTCGGCAGCCTGGGATTCTAGGAGGTTCGCGATGAGCGATTTTGCGGGGATGGAGGACCTGCTGCAGGATTTCCTGCAGGAAGCCGGTGACCTGCTGTCGGATGTCGACAACAAGCTCGTCGATCTCGAGCGAAGCCCCGAGGATCTACGGCTGCTCAATGATATCTTTCGTGGCTTTCACACGATCAAGGGTGGCGCCGGCTTCCTCAATGCCGGCGAGCTGGTGAAGCTCTGCCACCTGACCGAAAACCTGTTCGACAGGCTGAGAAATGGTGAGAAGGAACTGACACCCGCCCTGATGGACACCATCATGGCGGCCACACAGGGCGTTCGACAGATGTTCGGCGAAATTGCCCAGGGCCGACAGCCGTCTCCCGCCGCCGCAGAAGTGAGCGCCGGTCTGCAGAACGCGCTGACCACAGCCGCCACATCGCCGGTTGCCGCGGAGCCGATCGCAGCCAAGCCTGCCGGGGCGACCGTGGCCAGCGGCGCTGGCGAGCGCGGTCCGGACTGGCAGGCGCTGCACGCGGCGATCAGCGGCCAGGCCGACGCCAATGTGCCGGCCGTTGCCCGCAGGACCGAGACCACGCAAGGTGACAGACGGGACGGCGAGATCGAACTGTCGCAGCTGCAGCCACACTTTCCACCCGAGGGGCGCCGCAGCACGGACAGGCCCGGGGCTGCCGCCAGCGCCGCGCCGTCTGGGCGGCGAGCCGACGAGCGGGCGGCGGCGCGCGAGACGACGATCCGTGTGGACACCGCGCGGCTTGATCAGGTGCTCAACCTGTCGGGCGAGATTGGCCTGACCAAGAACCGGCTGACCAGCCTGCGGGCGGACATCCTGGCCGGGCGTACGGACTCGGAAACCCTGCAGGCGCTCGATCAGGCAGTCAGCCAACTCGACCTGCTGGTTTCCGACCTGCAGAACTCGGTCATGAAGACGCGCATGCAACCGATCGGTCGCCTGTTCCAGAAATACCCGCGCATTGCGCGCGACCTCGCCAGACAGCTGGGCAAGGATGTCGAACTGGCCCTGATCGGAGAAGAAACCGAGGTCGACAAGACGATGATCGAGGATCTGGCCGACCCGCTGATCCATCTGATCCGCAATGCGGTCGATCATGGGGTCGAGTCGCCCGATGAGCGGCGCGCAGCGGGCAAGCAGGCGAAAAGTGTCATCCGCCTCGAAGCGCGCCAGGAAGGTGATCACATCGTCCTGATGGTCGCCGATGACGGGCGCGGGATGAGTCCGGAGCGTATCCGTGCGAAGGCTGTCGAGAAGCGCATCATCAGCGAGGAAGATGCCAACACGCTCGATGACCGGCAGAGTCTCAACCTCATTTTCCTGCCGGGCTTTTCGACGATGGCCAAGGCTTCGGCGGTGTCCGGTCGTGGCGTCGGCATGGATGTCGTGAAGACGAACATCCAGAAACTCAATGGGTCGATCGAGATCCGTTCCGAACCCGGGAAGGGTTCGGTCTTCGTCATTTCGCTGCCGTTGACGCTGGCCATCCTGCCGGTGTTGCTCGTCCTCTTGGAAGAACAGCCTTTTGCCCTGCCGCTGTCGCTGGTACGGGAAATCCTGCCGATCGACCACGAACGAATGCAGGAGGTGGGTGGCAGGGAAACTTTGGTGGTGCGCGGCGAGATTCTCCCCGTCATTGCCTTGGCGCGTCTTCTCGGATGGCCGCAAGCGCGGCGGCCCGAGTTTGGTGTCCTCATGCAGACTGCCGAGCGAAGCTTCATTCTGGCAGTGGACAACTTCGCCGGGCGCGATGATGCGGTGATCAAGGCCCTCGACGATTTTCGGCCACGCGGGGTGGCTGGAGTGACGACACTGTCGAATGGTCAGATCGTTCTCATACTGGACATGAAGGAGTTGTTGTCCGATCTCGCTGGCAAGGGCGAGCGAGACACGCGCACGACGGCACCGCGAGCACTGGAACTGCTCGTCTGACTGCCGGAGCATTTTCCGCGGGTTGCAGCAAGGGGGCGCAAGCCCCCTTGTTTTTTGCTTCGCTGATACGAATGTTGTTAAGCTGCAACTATTCGAGAATTGATGTAAATAAAATTCCCTAGATGTCTATTCTAACACCGATTTTTCTATAATACGCTGATCCAGACTGGAAGCGCGAAATGGCAGAGGGAAGCGACGTCGAACGTACCGAACCCGCATCGGCGCGACGCCTCGAACAGGCTCGCGAAGAGGGGCAGGTGCCGCGCTCGCGAGAGGTGGGCGCCTTCCTCGTCCTGATCGTCGGCGCGGCGGCGTTCATGTTGCTGGGTCCCTGGATGATGCAGAGGCTGTCGGCTCTGGTCCGCCGCGGTCTCGTGATCGACCATCAGACCGCGCACGAACCCGCGCTGATGCTGCCGCGGCTGGCCGAACTCGCTGCCGAGGCCTTGCTCTCGTTCGCCCCGCTGTTCGCCGCTCTGCTTGTCGCAGTCCTGCTCTCGCCCTTTTTCCTGGGTAGCTGGAATTTCTCGGCCAAGGCCCTGCAGCCCGACCCGAGCCGTCTCGACCCGCTGCAGGGGCTCGTTCGCCTGGTGTCGTGGAGCGGCGTCGCCGAACTCGTCAAGGCGGTTGCCAAGGCCTCATTGCTCGGTGGTGTCGCCGCTTGGGTGATGTGGAGCGAGCGGGGGGATCTGCTCGCCATGTTTGCGCAGCCACTGCCCGTCGGGCTGGCGAACGCAGGCCACCTCCTCAGCTTCAGCTTTCTCGCCATCGTTGCGGCGATGTTGCTGATCGTTGCCGTCGATGTACCGTTCCAGTTGTGGCAGTACCACGACAAGCTCAAGATGAGCCGCGAGGAAGTGAAGCAGGAAGGCAAGGAACTTGAAGGCAACCCGGAGATCAAGGGGCGTGTCCGCCAACTGCAGCGCGAGGCTGCCCGCAAACGCATGATGGCTGCGGTGCCCGCGGCCGACGTCATCGTCACCAATCCGACGCACTACGCCGTTGCTCTCGCCTACAGCGGTGGCATGGGTGCACCGAAAGTGCTCGCCAAGGGGGCCGGCGAGATTGCGCTGAAGATACGCCACCTGGGTGCCAGCAACGGTGTGCCCTTGGTCGAGGTGCCGGCGCTGGCGCGGGCGCTGTACCGGCACGTCGACCTCGATCAGGAGATTCCGGCGTTGCTTTATGCAGCGGTCGCCGAGGTGCTCGCCTACGTCTATCAGTTGAGCCATTGGCAGCAGGCTGGCGGTGACCAGCCGCTGCCACCCGAGCGGATCGAGGTTCCTCCAGAACTTCTCCCTGAGTCTGAGCGTGGCTAGCGGAACCATCGCCCTGCACGATTTCGTTGCACGCTTCGGTCAGCGGCAGCTGGCTGGCCCGTTGCTGATCCTGCTCATCCTGGCGATGATGGTCTTGCCGTTGCCGCCGTTCGTGCTGGACCTCTTCTTCACCTTCAACATCGCCATCTCGGTGATCGTCATGCTGGTTGCCATGAGCGTGATGAAACCGCTCGATTTTTCGGTTTTTCCCACTGTCCTGCTGGTCACGACACTGCTGCGCCTGTCGCTCAACGTCGCCTCGACGCGTGTGGTCCTGCTCGAAGGGCACACCGGTCCGGCGGCGGCCGGGCACGTTATCGAAGCCTTCGGCCACTTTCTCGTCGGTGGCAATTATGGGGTGGGGCTCGTGGTCTTCACGATTCTGGTGATCATCAACTTCGTGGTCATCACCAAAGGTGCCGGCAGGGTCGCCGAAGTCGCTGCCCGCTTCACCCTGGACGCGATGCCGGGCAAGCAGATGGCGATCGATGCGGACCTCAATGCCGGGTTGATCGGCGAGGACGAGGCGCGCAAGCGGCGGTCGACGATCGCGCAGGAGGCGGACTTCTTCGGCTCGATGGATGGTGCATCGAAGTTCGTCCGCGGTGACGCGATAGCCGGCATCCTGATCATGTTGATCAACGTCGTCGGTGGTTTGTTCGTCGGTGTCCTGCAGCACAACCTGGATGTCGCAACGGCGGCGCGAACCTACACCCTGTTGACCATCGGTGATGGCTTGGTTGCCCAGATCCCGGCGCTGATCGTCTCGATTGCCGCCGGCATGGTGGTGACCCGCGTCGGTGACGACGCGGACGTCTCGCAACAGTTCGCCGCGCAGCTGTTCCACAATCCGAAGCCGCTCTATCTGACAGCGGCAATCATCGGCCTCCTCGGGTTGATTCCCGGCATGCCCAACTTCATCTTCCTGCTCCTTGGCGGTGCGCTGGCGGCGGCGGCCTGGCGTCTTGACCGGCAGCGCACGGAGGAGAAGCCACTGCCGGTTGCGCCAGCACCGACGGTGGCGAGGGAAGTGCAGGAAGCCAGCTGGGCGGACGTGACACCGCTCGACGTTCTCGGCCTGGAGGTTGGCTATCGGCTGATCCCGTTGGTCGACAAGGCGCAGGATGGCGAATTGCTGCGCCGTATTCGCGGCATCCGGAAGAAGTTCGCCCAGGACATCGGCTTTCTGGTGTCGCCGGTACACATACGCGACAACCTCGAGCTGAAGCCCAATGCCTACAAGATCCTGCTCAAGGGGGTCGAGATCGGTGAGGGCGAAGCCTTCCCCGGCAATCTGCTGGCGATCAATCCCGGTCGCGTGGCCGGGCAGGTGCCGGGGACGGTAACCAAGGATCCGGCCTTCGGTCTGCCGGCCGTGTGGATCGATCCGGGGGTTCGCGAGCAGGCGCAGGCTTACGGCTACACGGTCGTCGATCCGAGCACCGTGGTCGCAACGCACCTCAACCACCTGATCCTGTCGCATGCCGCCGAGCTCCTTGGGCGGATGGAGACGCAGGCTCTCCTCGACCATCTGGCGAAGGACATGCCGAAGCTGGTCGAAGACCTCGTACCCAAGGCCCTGTCATTGGGAGTGGTGCAGAAGGTCCTGCGCAACCTCCTCGATGAGGGCGTCTCCCTGCGTGACATGCGGACGGTGATCGAAACCTTGGCCGACGGCGCCCTTCGCTCGCAGGATGCGGACGCACTGACGGTACAGGTGCGCATCGCGCTGGGACGTTCGATCGTTCAGGATCTCTATCCCGGTGCATCCGAGCTGCAGGTGATGGCACTCGACCCGCAGCTCGAACGACTGCTGCAGCAGGCAGTCACCGGATCTGGCGACGCCGTCGGAATCGAACCGGGCTTGGCCGACACGCTGCTGCGTGAGGTGTTGGCGGCGGCGCAGAGGCAGGAGGAGGCCGGTCTGCCCGTGGTCCTCCTGGTCTCCGCGGCTCTGCGCAGTCTGCTGTCACGCTTCCTCCGCCGCACCATTCCGCAGCTCAAGGTTCTGGCGCACGCCGAGGTGCCTGAACATCGAACGATCAGAGTGACATCCATCATCGGACAACGAGCATGAACGTCAGGAAATTCATCGCCGCGACAGCGCGCGACGCCTTGCGAAAGGTCAGGGAGACCCTTGGGCCGGACGCCATCATCCTCTCCAATCGTGGGATTCCGGGTGGCGTCGAGATCATGGCGGTCGCCGCCAGCGACATGGAGATGATCGTGCCACCATCCCGCGAGTCACGGCGTCCGGTTGGCGGTATCGCCGACGCCACGGCGTTGACTGCACGCGATCGGGGCAGCGCCGACGCTCGGGCAGCCGCGCGTGTCACGGCAGCAGCCCCGCGCGGCCAGGCCGGCAACCGGTTGGACGCCGCTGCACCGCCGCTGGCCTCGTCGTCGTCGCCGCCGCCGGGCGAGGGCGAGGGTTCCTCTGCTGCCGGCGCCGCGGTCGTGCCAGCGGCGGTGATGGACGAGATTCGCTCCCTGCGCCGCATCGTCGAACAACAGCTGGCTGGTTTCGCCTGGGGAGAAGGTGCGCGTTCGGAGCCGGTGAAGACCGAGATCCTGCGGCAGATGCTCGACGCCGGTTTCTCGCCGCGGTTCGCTCGCGAGCTGCTGGCCGAATTGCCGCGCGATCTCGACGCGGCGCAGGCATTGGCCTGGGTGCGCGGGCGCGCGGAGCGCGGCATGCTGACCATCGACGGCGAGCGGGACATTGTCGACCAAGGCGGAATCTATGCCCTGGTCGGACCAACCGGGGTCGGCAAGACGACGACCGCCGCCAAGCTGGCGGCGCGCTGCGTCCTGCGGCATGGAGCGCGGAAGCTTGCGCTGGTGACGACGGACGGCTATCGCATCGGAGCTCATGAGCAATTGCGCATTTACGGGCGCATTCTCGGCGTACCGGTCCACCTGGCGCGGGACGCCAAGGATCTGCGCGCGACACTGCATGATCTGCGGCATACCCACATGGTGCTGATCGACACCATGGGCATGAGCCAGAGAGACCGGATGGTCGGTGAGCAGGTGGCGATGTTTCGCGACAGCGACGTCAGATCGTTGCTCCTGCTCGCGGCAACCGGTCGCGGCGACACCCTCGACGATGTCGTGCGTGCTTACAGTGGGCTTGGGCTTGCGGGTTGCGTGCTGACCAAGGTCGATGAGGCAGCCAGCCTGGCTTCGTCGCTGGATGTGGTCATTCGCCACGAGCTGCGGATGTATTACGTGTCCAATGGGCAGCGTGTCCCGGAAGACCTGCACCTGCCGAATCGACCGTATCTCTTGCATCGCGCCTTCAAGGACCTGCCCGAAACCTCACCGCACCGGCTTGCCGGAGTCGAGCCAGGACTGATGATGGCCGCCGGCAGTGAAAGCATGTTGTCTGTCGGAGGACAGCGTGGCTGATTTTCGCGGGGATCAGGCCACCGGGTTGCGTCGCCTCCTCGGCCATCCGCAGTTGCGCAGCATCAGTTTCACGGCTGGTGGTACGGGCGTTGGCCAAAGCACTGCGGTGGCCAACCTGGCGGCGTCCCTGGCGCGCGTCGGCAGGGAAGTTCTGGTGATTGACGAACACCCCGACGCCGGGGTCGCATCGTTCTTCGGCGCTTTCGTCGCCAACGACCTGCAACAGGTGATCAGTCACGAGAAGCGACTCGAGGATGTGTTGGTCCAGGTTGCGCCGGGAATCCGTGTCTTGCCGGTGGCACGGGTCGTCGGTCAACTCGGCTCGCTCGGCGAACGCGAGCAGCGAACCCTGGTGGCCTGCCTGGCCGGACTTCTGCCGCCGGCCGACGTCGTGCTCGTCGACACCTCCCTCGACCATCCGTTGGGCTTCTCGCCGCTTGGGCTGGCGGCGCAGGAGACGGTGGTGGTCGTCGCGGCAGAGGTTGGTGCCATCACCGAGGCTTACGCATTGATCAAGAAGGTCAGCCTGGGGTATGCACACAGGCGTTTCCGCATCCTGCTCAACCGGGTGCGAAGCGAGGGCGAGGCGCTGGCGATCCATGACAACATGGCGCGCGTCACCGACAGCCGCCGGCTGGCGCGTCTCGAGTACGCCGGCTGGGTGCCGCTCGATGGACAGCTGCGGCAGGCTGCAAGGCTCTGCCAGCCGGTGGCCGCACTGTTTCCGGAGGCACCAGCGGCACGGGCCTATGGGATGCTCGCGGAGCAGGTACTGGAGTGGCCGCTCGGCAACGATGAGCGAGGGGGGCTCGAACATTTCGTGCAACTGCTGCTACACTTGAGCCAACGCATTCACGCAACGGCTATCTACGCCTGATAGCTCCCCCCAGGACGCATGTACAACGCTGCTGGCCAGCTCAACAAGGATCAGCTTGTCCAGCGCTTCGCGCCGCTGGTCAGGCGTATCGCCTGCCATCTGATGGCACGACTGCCGGCGAGCGTGCAGCTCGATGACCTGGTGCAGAACGGCATGCTCGGCCTGCTTGATGCCTTGGGACGTTTCGAGGCCGGAGTCGGTGCCCAGTTCGAGGCTTATGCCGCGCAGCGGGTCCGCGGCGCAATGCTCGACGGCTTGCGGGAGAACGACTGGTTGCCGCGCAGCCTGCGCCGCAACTGTCGTCGCATCGAGGCGGCGATAGCCCAGCTCGAGCAGGCGAGCGGACGTGTGCCAACGGAGAGTGAACTGGCCGATTCGCTCGGCATGACGATTGCCGATTACCAGGGAATGTTGCAGGAGGTGCGTGGGCATCAACTGGTGTACATCGAGGACGTCGTTGCCGAGCGCGGCGAGGACTTCCTCGAGGGTCACCTGGCCGATGAAAGCGCCGACCCCGCCCAGCTGGTCGCCGACGAGGATCTGCGTCGGCGACTGGTGCAGGCGATCGGATCGTTGCCCGAACGTGAACAACTGCTGATGGCCCTGTACTACGAGCAGGACCTCAACCTGCGAGAGATCGGCGAGGTCATGGGGGTGAGTGAGTCCCGCGTTTGCCAGTTGCACAGTCAGGCGGTTCTGCGGTTGCGCAGCCGACTGTTCGGCGGCGGTACGCGCAACCCCGGGGCGCGGGTAGAACGCCATGGATAGGGGCAGCATCGCCGGCCTGCTGATCGGTGTGCTGGCCATCGTCGTCGGCCAGATCCTCGAGGGCGGACATGTCGGTTCGCTGGCGCAGCCGACGGCAATGCTGATCGTCGTCGGTGGCACACTGGGGGCGGTCATGCTGCAGAGCCCCCATAGCACCTTCGTGCGCGGGATGCGCATGATCAAATGGATTCTGTACCCACCGGTGGTCAACCACCTGCAGGTGATTCAGCAGGTCACCGGTTGGAGCCAGGTTTCGCGGCGTGAGGGCTTGCTCGCGCTCGACGCGGTGGTGAGCGAACTGAAGGACGACTTCGTTCGCAAGGGTCTGCAGCTTCTCGTCGATGGCGCCGAGCCGGAGCGCTTGCGCGAGGTGATGGAGGTCGAGATCACGACCTATGAGCAGGAGATGAAGCTGGCTGCACGCATCTGGGAGGCGGCTGGCGGTTACTCACCGACGATCGGCATTCTAGGCGCCGTACTCGGCCTGATCCACGTCATGGAAAACCTCTCGGATCCTTCCAAGCTCGGTGCCGGCATCGCGGTCGCGTTCGTCGCGACGATCTATGGTGTCGGCTTGGCCAACCTGGTGTACCTGCCGATTGCCAATCGGCTGAAGGCACACATCGGTCGGCTGGTGGTGCAGCGCGAGATGATCGTTGCCGGTCTCGTCGGGATCGCCAACGGCGACAACCCGCGGATCATCGAGAGCCGCTTGCGCGCCTACATCTTTTGACGCGATGGCACGCAGACGGCACGAGGAGGAGCACGACAATCACGAGCGCTGGCTCGTTTCCTACGCCGATTTCATCACCCTGCTCTTCGCCTTCTTCGTCGTCATGTATGCTCTTTCCTCAGTCAATGAGGGCAAGTACCGGATTCTCAGCAACTCGATGGTCGTCGCCTTCCGCAATGCGCCGGTCAATAGCGTCGGGCAGACGCCGACAGTGATGCCCACACCCGCGCCGGCAGTCGCCACGCCGCTCGCGAGCAAGGCATCAGAGGGCCTGCGACAGAAGGAGCGGGAGAAGATGCGTCAGGTGGCGAAGAACATCCTCGATGTCATGGCGCCCCTCGTCGAACAGGGCAAGGTGCGGGTGCTCGAAACGAGCCGCGGCGTGAGCATCGAGATCAATGACAGCATCCTCTTCTCGCCGGGCCAGGCCATCCTCAAGCCCCCGCTGGCCAAGGCGATGCTGTCCGTGGCGGAGGTTCTCGTGGCGGCAGATTTCCCGATCACGATCGAGGGGCACACCGACAACATGCCGATCAGCAACGCGCAGTTCCCTTCCAACTGGGAGCTGTCGGCCGTACGCGCGACCACGGTTCTACGGCTGTTTGCGGATGCCGGCATCGCCGCCGACAGGCTGACTGCAATCGGCTATGCCGACACGCGTCCGGTCGAGCCCAATCTCTTGGCCGATGGGCGGGCGCGGAATCGTCGCGTGACCATCCTGATCGATTCCACGATTCCGGAAAAAAGTACCGAGCTCGATCTGCAGGGGGCGGCAACGGCGTCGCCGGGTGCGCGCGCGGCCTTGCCGCCTGCCGCTCGCTAGGCGCTGTCGAGGATGCGGCCACCGCCGCCCGGCTTGTTCTGGCCGTCCGGGCCGTATAGACCACCGGCACCGCTGCTGCCGACGAGTGCCTCGATCGCTTGCTTGTTGTGCTGCAGGCGAAGCTGAATCAGGTCACCGTTCAGTTGATTCAGTTCTCGCGCCTGGGTGGCCAGCGGCAACAGTTCCGCCCAGGCGATGCGGGCGCCCTCATCGTCCGGGTGCGCCGCAAACCAGCTCGCCACGCCGCTGCGGTCGGCATTCAGCCCAACTCGTGCGAGCGTCAGCCGGCGCTGTTCAGCGATTGCGGCGAGGCGGGCTGCAAGCTCATTCTTGTCGTGCACGAGTGCCGGCAGGCCGTCGACGTCGCCCTCGATCAACAGCTTCTGCTCACGCTCCAGTATGCCGACAAAGGTCCGCACGACAGCCAGCTCTTCTTCGAACAACTGTCGCAAGTCCGTCACCACCCGCCGTCGTCCGTTGCAGGCGCTGCTCAGGAGCGCTGCTGCACAGCCACGAGCTCACTGGCCGAGGTGATCAGGCGTTCGGCGATCGCTTCGGCATTGATCGTGAAACGGCCTTCGGCAATTGCCTGCCGGATCTCCGCGACACGACCCGAATCAAAGGCGCCTGCGTCGCCCGGTGTCTGGAGTTGTGCCGCCAGCTCGCTCAAATGAACTTCGGTCGCGGCACTCGCCGTCGATCTCGCGATGGCAGCGCGGTTGCGCGTTTCGCCAAGAGCACTGGCGGCGGTGGTGGTACTGTCGATCTTCACGGTGGTGCCCCTTGAACGGTTGTCCTCAATTCACTGATCGGCGGAAGGCGTCGGAACTTTAGCACTTTTTTCGCATCGCGGCCCGTCGGCGGCCAAGGAACAGAAACCGTCACCAGCTGCCTGTCATGAACCTCTGGGCCGTGCGCCGGGCCGGGAGCCGGCAAGCTGATCAATAGCTCACCTCGACGATGCCGCCTTGGCGGGCAATGCCGCTGACGACCTGTCCGGATGCCGTTCGCACTTGGACAAGCTGGCCCTCGGCCGCGTTGTTCACGGCCTTGCCTTCGTTGCTGACGCTGAATCCGGCGCCGCTGGAAAGCAGCTTGACACTCTGTCCCTGCTGGATCACCCAGGCGGCGCTGAGCTGGTCGCTGCGCAGAGGCTGGCCGGCAGCGATACCCTGTCGTGGCGTCTTGCCGATCGCCTGCGCCGGGTCGGTCAGGACGCTGGCCGGCAGCGCGCCCAGATCGCCGCTCTGCGGCAGCAGGTCGGCGGCGCCGATCTGCTGCCCGGGCGCGAGCTGCCGTGCGGCGACCAGGTAGTTGCCGGCTATCCGGATCCGCACCGGCACGTAGACCGTCCACCGGCCGGGGCCGAGGCAACGTACGCCGACCGTCGTGTTTCCCCAAAGGCGGCCCCCCGAGGGCACGAAGGGCTCGAAGGCGTCGCAGGCTGCGAGCCGGGCGTGCCGATCGAGCTGGCCGATCTGGAAGCTCACCGTTCCCGGCAAGCCAGCTGTCTGGGCGCGCAGATAGTCGTTGAGGGCGGCAGACAAGGTGGTTTGCGCGCTCACGATGCCACTGACGAGGGCAAGGATCGCAAGGACGAGGGACGGATACGGATGCGGCCATCCGGTGTGGTGCTGGGCGCGTGACGTGACAGGCATGCTGCCATTTTGCCTCAATCTGCCGGCTGTCGGCAGAAACTGCGTCGCCACGCGTCGGCTTCCACCGGCAATAATTGCCGTGCCGCCGGCAAGGACGGTCGTTGATTGACGGCAGTCCGATCGTGTCGGTCGCGGAAGCTGCCAGACCGACGACCGGGGGCTGCCCGTGATCGATGCCGCTACGTCAGCGGCAGCACGTCGGGCGGCAGCGCGAATGGTCGGTAGGCAGCTCGCGCGTCGGCATCACCGTTCACCGTACCGCCCTCCCGCGCATGGCATGGCTATTGCTTCCATGATTCTCGTCCGCCAGATCGAGGAGCGCCCGATGCTCAGCAAGCTTGACCGCAATCTCCAGTTCCAGCAGCAGGCACTTGGCCTGCGCGCCAGCCGGCAGCAGGTGTTGGCGGGAAACATTGCCAACGCCGATACGCCGAACTTCAAGGCGCGCGATTTCAATTTTGCCGCCGCGCTCGAGAATGCGCTTGGCGGCAGCTTGGCCGGCAACTTGCCGCTGACGATGACCGCGTCACGCCATCTGGCGGGCGATCCGAATCAGCGGGCCTCGTCGCTGCTCTATCGCCAGCCGATGCAGCCGGGTGCCGACGGCAATACGGTCGAAATGGATGTCGAGGGCGCGCAGCTCGCGGAGAACAGCATCTTCTACGAGGCCGGGTTGACCTTCATCAGCGGCAAGATCAGAACGATGATGACAGCGTTGCAGGGGCAATAGCCATGGGCATGTTCAGCACCTTCCACGTTGCTGGCAGCGCGCTGACGGCGCAGACCGTCCGCCTCAATGCGGTCGCCAGCAACATGGCCAATGCCGAGAGCGTGATCGGTTCCGATGGCAAACCCTATCGCGCGAAGCAGGTGGTCTTCGCAGCGACGCCGATGGGCAATGCCGCGGCACAGGGTGTACGGGTGACCCGGGTCGTCGAGGACAGCAGCCCAGGCCGCCTGGTCTATGACCCGCGCAACCCGGCGGCGAACGAGCGGGGCTACGTGGAAATGCCGAACGTGAGCGTGGTCGAGGAAATGACGAACATGATCTCGGCGGCACGCGCCTATCAGACCAATGCCGAGGTGATGAACTCGGCCAAGCAGCTGCTGCTCAAGACACTGAGCATTGGCCAGTAGTCATTACCGATTCGCAAGTCGAGGAGAGTTCCATGGCAAGTATTCTTCAGGCGGCCAGCGCTGCCAGCAGCATCTTCTCCGCGCTCAGTGCGGGCTCCGGCGAGGGTGGCGCGGCGTCGACGACGAGCAGCGAGGAAGTTCAGAATCGCTTTCTCAAACTGCTGGTGACCCAGCTGCAGAACCAGGATCCGCTCAACCCGCTGGACAACGCCGCGGTCACCACCCAGGTTTCCCAGATCAGCACCGTCACCGGGATCGAGAAGTTGAACACCACCCTCGAGGCACTCCTCGGCAGTTACCAGGATGCCCAGGCCATGCAGGGCGCGGCATTGATGGGCCGCAACGTGCTCACTGCCGGTTCGCGGTTGTCTCTCGCTGCTGGCCAGGCGGTTGCCGGTGTCCAACTGGCCGAAGCCGCCGACCAGGTCAGGCTCACGATCGTCGATGGCGCGGGAACCGTCGTGCAGAGCCAGAACCTTGGGGCGAGGGAGGCGGGCAGCTTCACTTTCTCATGGGATGGCAGGAACGATGCAGGGCTGCCGGTCGCTCCCGGCAACTACAGCTTCCAGGTCAACGCGCTGCGTGGTGCCAACAAGGTCGCCGCCGAACCGTTGCAGCTTGGCACGGTATCTGCTCTGGTCAGGACTGCAAAGGGTTTTGAACTCGAGGTCAGCGGCGCGGGCCGAGTCCGTTTCGACCAGGTGCAACAGATTCTCTAGCGCAATCGGGGGACAGGATGAGTTTCCAACAGGGTTTGAGTGGTCTCGATGCGGCAGCCTCGGCACTTGACGTCATCGGCAACAACGTCGCCAACGCCAGCACGGTCGGTTTCAAGCGTGGCAACACCAACTTCGCCGATGTCTATGCCGCTTCCCTGGGCATCGTCGGTGCCTCGCAGATCGGTATCGGCGTGTCGGTGGGCGCGATCCAGCAACAGTTCACCCAAGGCAACCTGACGACCACCGACAATGCGCTCGATCTCGCGGTCAACGGTGGCGGCTTCTTTCGCATGAGCGACGATGGCGCCATCAGCTATACGCGCAACGGTCAGTTCCACATCGACAACCAGGGCTACATCATCAATGATCAGATGCTCCGGCTGACCGGCTATCCGGTCAGCGTGAGCGGCACGGTCACCCCCGCCAATCCGATCGAACTGCAATTGTCGGCGAGCCAGATTCCACCCCGGGCGACGAGCGACCCCCTCGCGGGCGACGTGACGGCTGTGCTCAATCTGGACGCGCGCGCGACGGTGCCGGTCCTCGGTCCTTTCGATTACACCAATCCGGCGACCTACAATTTCTCGACCGCGCTGACCGTCTTCGACACGCTGGGAGTCCCTCACAATCTGACCACTTTCTATGTGTTGAACCCGCCGACACCGCCAACCGGCGGCGAGTGGACGGTGCATGCGACGCTCGACGGTGCCAACCCGCAGACACTGGCGGGTAACCTCGTCTTCGACACATCGGGCGCACTGAGTTCGACCGCGACCTACACGCTGCCGTCGTGGCCTCTGAGCAGCGGCGCCCAGACGCCGTGGTCACCGGGCGTGATCGACTTCACCGGCACGACCCAGTATGGCAGTGCTTCGAGCGTGGACCGCCTGACGCAGGGTGGCTATGCAACCGGCAGTCTCGTTGGCATCGGTGTCCTCAACGACGGAATCGTTCAGGGTCGTTACAGCAATGGCCAGACGCGCAGCATGGGGCAGCTGGTTCTGGCGACCTTTGCCGATCCCAATGGTTTGCTCAACCTGGGCAACAACCAGTGGAGTGCGACTTCCATCTCGGGAGCGGAACTGGTCGGCGCGCCGGCTTCGGGAAGTCGCGGCGTCATTCAGTCGGCAGCGGTCGAGGATTCCAATGTCGATCTGACCAATGAACTGGTGGCGATGATCACCGCGCAACGCAACTACCAAGCGAATGCACAGACCATCCAGACGCAGGATCAGATCATGCAGACGCTGATCAACCTGCGCTGAGCACCGCTCGATTGACCGCACGGAGGCTACATGGATCGTCTGATCTACACTGCCATGAGCGGCGCCAAACAGGCCTTTCTGCAACAGGCAGGGGTCGCGCACAATCTGGCCAATGCCTCGACCGCCGGCTACCGGGCAATGGAGAATCGCTTCCGAGCCGTGCCCGTGCTCGGCCCGGGCCAGCCGACGCGGGCCTTCACGATCGATGCCTCGGTCGCCAACAGTTTCGAGCAGGGTCCGTTGCTGACCACTGGGCGGCCGCTTGACGTGGCGCTGCGTGGGCGAGGCTGGATTGCCGTCCAGGCAGCCGATGGAAGCGAGGCCTACACGCGTGCCGGAAACCTGGTGACCGATGCCAACGGTGTGCTGCAGACCAGTTCGGGCAACCTCGTCCTCGGCGAGGGCGGGCCGATCGCGCTGCCGCCCGACAACAACATCGCCATTGCTGCCGATGGCACGGTATCCGGCGTGCCGCGCCCCGGGGCCGGGGCCGCGAGCAGTGTCAATGTGGTCGGCCGGATCAAGCTCGTCAACCCACCGGAAGCCGATCTGGTGCGTGGCGACGACGGCCTGTTTCGCACGCGCAACGCCGAGCCTGCTGCCGCGGATGAGACCGTACAGCTCGAGCCTGGCGCGCTTGAGGGCAGCAACGTGAATTCCGTCGACGCGATGGTGCGAATGATCAGTCTCGCGCGCCAGTTCGAACTTCAGGTCAGGATGCTGCAGACCGCCGAGGCCAACGCCCGTGCCGCAACTGCCTTGCTCACCATGAACCGCTGATCGGAAAGCAATGATCACCTCTCTCTGGACCGCGAGTACCGGCCTCAACGCACAGCAGGTGCAGATCGACATCATCGCCAACAACCTGGCGAACGTCAGCACCAACGGCTTCAAGCAGGCACGGGGGATTTTCGCCGACCTGCTCTACCAGACCGTGCGCCAGCCGGGTGCGCAATCGTCGCAGACGACCCAGATTCCGGATGGTCTGCAGATCGGACTTGGCACGACGCCGGTGTCGACCGGTCGCATCTTCACGCAGGGCTCGCTGCAGCAGACTGGCAACAGTCTCGACATGGCGATCGATGGCGCGGGCTTCTTCCAGGTCCTGCTGCCGGACGGAACCAACGCCTACACGCGTGACGGGTCCTTCCAGAAAGACAACCAGGGGCAGATCGTCACCGCCAGCGGTTATCCGGTACAACCGGCAATCACCATCCCGCAGAACGCGTTGACCGTGACCGTTGCCACCGATGGCGTCGTCAGCGTCACCCTGCCCAACGCGGCGGCGCCCGTGCAGATCGGCACCATCCAGGTGGCGACATTCATCAACAACGGGGGCCTGCAGAGTCTTGGCGACAATCTCTACCAGGAGACGGCGTCGAGTGGTACGCCAACGCTCAATACGCCGGGCAGCAACGGCGCCGGCATGGTGGTCCAGTCCTATGTCGAAGCGTCGAACGTGAACGTGGCGCAGGAACTGGTGCTGATGATCCAGACGCAGAGGGCGTACGAGCTGAACGCCAAGGTCGTATCGACGTCCGATCAAATGCTGGCGCGGTTGACGCAACTTTAGGGAATCCGCCATGCCTGCCCGATCGTTCCTGCTGCTGCCTGCCGCCTTGCTGTTGCTGGCAGCCTGTACGACCGTTCCGCCCACCAATGTCCATCAGCCGATGACCGCCAGGCCGCAGCCACGGCCGGAGCAACTGGCGGCAGCGCTGGCCTCGACGGGCAGCATCTACCAGGCAGGCGCGTCGCGCACCCTGTTCGAGGATCGGCGTGCCCGCCATGTGGGCGATACGATCACGGTGACGATCACCGAGAACACGTCGGCGGCGACCAAGTCGAACAACAGCGTTGCCAAGACCGGCAGCATCAACGCCTCGATGGGGCCCAACCTCAATCTGCCCGGGAGGACGCTGACCGAACTGAAGGCGAGCAGCAGCAACGTGGCCAGTGGCAAGGGCGATGCAGCGGCCAACAACGTGTTCACGGGAACGATCACGGTGACGGTCGTCGAAGTCCTGCCGAACGGCAATCTGCTCGTGTCGGGCGAGAAGCAGGTGGCGATCGGGCATGGGCAGGAGTACATCCGTCTGTCGGGCATCGTCAACCCCTACTTCGTCAACGCCACCAACACCATCGCTTCGTCACAGATTGCCGATGCGCGCATCGAGTACAAGGAGAGCGGCGCGATCAGCGAGGCGCAGGTGATGGGTTGGTTGGCGCGCTTTTTCCTCACCGTTCTGCCTTTCTGAGCGGCGTCGGGGGAGTCGTCGGGGGCCGGCCGGGATCAAGGACGTGAGAGGGCGGACGACGGGAGGCAGCAGGTGTGCCGGCGAGGGCGAACGCGGCGTCTTGCGCCCGGCGCACAATGGATTGATTCACAACCGCTGAGGAAGACGGGTCATGTTCTCGATCATCGCCGGAATGCCCGGCCGTATGCACCTCGGGGCGGCAACGCTTGCCGCCATCGCTCTATCCGTGCCGCTCACGCTCGTGGCGGCGGAGAGGATCAAGGACCTGGCGTCGCTGCAGGGTGTGCGCAACAACCAGTTGGTCGGCTACGGCCTTGTCGTGGGACTCGACGGCAGCGGTGACCAGACGACGCAGGCACCGTTCACGTCGCAGAGCGTCATCAACATGCTGGCACAGCTGGGTACGACCGTGAATTCGGTGCAGGGCCTGCAATTGAAGAACGTTGCCGCCGTGATGGTCACCGCCAACCTGCCGCCCTTTGCACGCATTGGTCAGCAGATCGATGTCACCGTGTCGTCTATGGGAAATGCCAAGAGCCTGCGTGGCGGGACGCTGGTCATGACCCCGCTGAAGGGGGCCGATGGCCAGATTTATGCGCAGGCGCAGGGGAACCTGCTGGTTGGCGGTGCCGGCGCGGCGTCCGGCGGCAGCAAGCTGGTGGTCAACCACCTCTTGGCCGGCCGTATCGCCGGTGGCGCGACTGTCGAGCGCGAAGTGCCGACGGCGCTCGGCCAAGGGCCATTCGTTCATTATGAGCTGGCGGCGACCGATTTCGGGACCGCACAGAGGATGGTCGAGGCGATCAACCGGGAAACGGCAGCCGGTGTCGCGCAGGCTCTCGACGGACGGGTGATTCGCGTCATCGCCCCCGAGGAGGTGAACAGTCGTGTCGCTTTCCTCGGGCGGATAGAGAACCTCGAAGTGCGACCGACGAAGTCGGTGGCGAAGGTCATCATCAATCCGCGCACCGGCTCGGTGGTCATGAACCAGACGGTCACCATCGACTCCTGCGCGGTCGCTCATGGTAACCTTTCGGTCATCGTCAACACCGAGCAGAAGGTCAGTCAACCCAATCCGCTGTCCCCCGGACAGACGGTGACGACGACGCAGAGCGAGATCGACATCAAGCAGGGTGGCGGGTCGCTGATCCACCTCAAGGCCGGTGTCAGCCTTGCCGAGGTGGTGAAGGCGATCAACGCGCTCGGTGCCGGACCGCAGGATCTGCTGTCGATCCTGCAGTCGATGAAGGCCGCGGGCGCGCTGCGTGCCGACCTTGAGATCATCTGAGCCGCGTCGTGTGTAGGAACGAAGCCGTGTGCCAATCATGAAAGCTCCTGAGCTTGCGACCCAACGCCTGGTGCTCGACCCCGCCGCCGCCGGCGACCTGCGCAACCGGCTGCGCAGCGATCCACAGGCCGGAGTCCGGCAGGCGGCGCGGCAATTCGAGGGCATGCTTCTGCACCTGATGCTGAAGAGCATGCGCGACGCGACGCCCACCGGCGGCATGCTGGACAGCGAACAGGGCCGTTTCTTCACCGCCATCGGCGATCAGCAACTGGCGCAGGAACTGGCCTCGCAGGCACCTCTAGGTTTCGCCGGCTTGATCGAGCGGCAGCTGGCACGGCAACATGCTGGCGTCGCGCCGACGGTACCGCCGGCGCGAACACCTGGGCTGCCGGCAGAGGCAGCACTGCCGGCAAGACGCCCAGCGGCCCCCGCGACCACGGCCTTGCCGGCTGCGTCACACGCCGCCGCGCCGTCGCCGGCAGCCACAACCGGCGGCGCGCAGCGTCCGCGCGACTTCGTCGACCGCGTCTGGCCACACGCGCTTGAAGCCGCGGCCAGGACTGGCGTTCCAGCGCACTTTCTGGTCGCCCAGTCGGCACTGGAGAGCGGTTGGGGAAAGCGTGAGCTGCGCTTGGGCGACGGCTCGCCCAGTTTCAATGTCTTTGGAATAAAGGCCGGCCGTGGCTGGACGGGAGCGACCGTCGAGGTGCAGACCACCGAGTTCGTCGATGGCATACCACAGACGGTACGGGCGAAGTTCCGCGCCTATGGCTCCTATGCCGAGGCCTTCAGCGACTACGCACGGCTTCTCAGCAGCCACCCGCGCTACGCGAACGTCGTCGGGCAGCAGGACGGCGTCCAGTTCGCCCGTTCCTTGCAGCGGGCGGGCTACGCGACCGATCCGCTGTACGCCGACAAGCTCGCACGCATCATTGGTGGCAGCACGTTGCGACAGGCACTTTCGGCGGCCTGATTTTTCTTCCCCGAGGGGCTAAACTTCCTCGGTAGGTTGCCGTTGACAAAACCATCAGTCAGGAATTGATCGCATGGGCTCAGGAATCCTTGGTGCCGGTGTCAGCGGCCTTTTGGCCGCACAGCATGGTCTGCAGACCACCGAGCACAACATCGCCAACGCCAATACTCCGGGTTACACGCGGCAGCGGGTGATCCAGGGCAGCAATCCGGGCGTGAACACCGGTTCCGGTTTTCTTGGCCAAGGCACCCGTGTCACAACCATCGAGCGCGTCTACAGCAGCTTTCTCACCGAGCAGGTGGATCGTTCGCAGAGTGGTGTCAGCCAGCTCGACGCCTACGTCACACAGATCAAGCAGATCGACAATCTGCTGGCCGACAGCAGTGCCGGCCTGTCGCCGGCATTGCAGGGCTTCTTTGATGGCGTCGCACAGGTGGCGGCCAATCCGTCGCAATTGCCCAGCCGGCAGACCCTGATCTCCAATGCACAGGGGTTGAGCGCCCGTTACCAGTCTCTGGGAACACAACTGGCGCAGATGTACGACAGTATCAACGGTGAGATCAGGGACAGTGTCACGGCCATCAACTCCTATGCCGAACAGATCGCCAGCCTGAACGAGCAGATCGGCCTCGCCGAGGCGTCTACCGGCCATACAGCCAACGACCTCCTGGACGCACGTGACAACCTGGTGGCCGAACTGAACAAGCTGGTCCGGGCGAGAACCAGTACCGATGGCGGCGGCGGCATCAACGTGTTCATCGGCAACGGTCAGCAACTGGTCGTCGGATCGCAGTCGATCGGTCTCGCGACCACCGTCTCGGCAAGCGATCCCACGCGTCTGGTGGTCGGTCTCAAGAGTGGTGTCGGTGTGCGGGAGATGCCCGAGTCACTGATCACAGGTGGCAGCTTGGGCGGCTTGCTGGCCTTTCGCAGTGAGTCCCTGGACCGTGTCAGCAGCGACCTCGGACGCAACGCGGTCTCGCTGGCGTTGACCGTCAATGCCCAGAGCGCACTCGGCCAGGATCTCCTGGGCCAATCTCTGCTGTCGCCGCCACCGTCAGGTTTCACGCCGGCGTTGTTCACGGTCGGCGAGCCGGGCGTACGGGCCGACAACCGGAATCCGCCCGGCAGCCCAACCGTCAGCGCGGCTTTCACGACGCCGCTGCCGTTCAGCGGCAACTTCTACAGCGACCTCGTGGCAAGCGACTATCAGCTCACGTCGGACGGCGCCAGCGTCACCCTGACCCGCCTGGCGGACGAGCGGCAATGGACGGCGGCTGACCTGGTGGGGCTCGACGCGCAATTGCAAAGTGACCCGCAGGGCTTTTCTCTCGCGTCCTCGGCGCCGTTGCCGGCGGGTGCCAGCTATCTCGTACAGCCGACGCGCGATGCGGCGCGCAAGATCGCGGTCAATCCGGCAGTCGTCGCCGATCCGCGCCTGATCCCCGCGGCCGCCCCGATCAGGACCGGAACCGGCGCGGCCAACACGGGTTCGGCGACGATCTCGCCCGGCAGCAACGGACCGGGATACGAAGCCCTCGGCGCTGCACTGCCGCTTACTGTCGTGTACGAGAACAATCACTTGCGCAATTTTCCCGCCGGTACGCTGGTGTCGATCGACGGTGGAACACCGCAGCTGATCGCCAGTACGGCCAGCGTCGTTCCCTATACCAGCGGCGCCAGCATCACGCTGGTGGGTACGAGCAACACCAGTCCGCCGGCCGGGATCAGTTTCAGCATCAGCGGCTTACCGAACAACGGTGACAGCTTCGTGCTGACGAGGAACACTGGGGCCAGCGCCGATGGCCGCAACGCTCTGGTGCTCGCGGAACTGCAAATGCGCGATACCATGTCGGGCAAGACGGCGTCGTTTCAGGAGAGTTATGCGCAGCTGGTCAGTGAAAATGGCAACCGGACCAGGCAGGCGCAGATTGGGGGTGAGGCACAGAATTCCCTGCTGAAACAGGCACGGGAGAGCCGCGATTCCCTTTCGGGCGTCAATCTCGACGAGGAAGCCGCCAACCTGATCCGCTATCAGCAGGCCTATCAGGCCTCGGCGAGGGCGCTGCAGATCGCCACCAGCCTGTTCGACACGATTCTCGACCTCGCTGGCGGTTAGCGTGCCGGATTGATCACGGTGTCGGGCTTGGCCGGACCCGGTACGCCACGGGTGGAGCCTGTGGGCTGAGCAGTTTTCTTCATTTGTGACAGCGAAGCGACAGAGGTAGGAGAAGCGATGCGCATCAGTACCAGCCAGCTCTACGCAGCCGGTGCAAACGGAATCGAGCGTCGGCAGAACCAGCTCCTCAAGCTGCAGGAGCAACTTTCGAGTGGCCGCCGCCTGTTGACACCGGCTGACGATCCGGTGGCAGCGGCACGGGCGCTGGAAGTGACCCAGGCGATGGAGATCGGCGCTCAGTATGCGCGCAATCAGGGCATCGCGACCGACCGCCTGCGCCTTGTCGACAGCCAGCTGACGGGACTGACCGAGGTCATGCAGAGCATTCGCAGCCGGGTCATCCAGGCCGGCAATACCGTCCTCTCCGACACCGATCGGCAGGCGATTGCGAGCGAACTCGAGGCGCGCTTCGAAGAGATGCTCGGCATCGCCAACAGTCGCAGCGCCGAGGGGGACTACCTTTTTTCCGGCCACCGCGGATCGACGATGCCTTTCGCGCGTGGTGCAGTGGTGCCGCCTGCGACGAGCGGCTTCGTCAGTTATTTCGGCGACGATGGCGAGCGCCTGCTGCAGGTCGGTGCTGCGCAGCAGATGGCGACCAGTGTTGCCGGCAGCGAGTTGTTCATGCAGCTTCGGGAAGGCAACGGCAGCTTCGTCGCCGCCGCCAGTGGCAACGGGACTGCCCAGCCAAACCAGGGGAGTGGCATCATCGGTCAGGGTTCCGTTCTTGACCAAGGGAAGTGGGCAGCCGCAGTCAACGGCGGTTTCGCCTGGCAGGGAACTGACGATCGCGCCCTGCAGATTCGCTTTTCGTCGGTCGCAGGGGTGAGCAGCTATCAGCTTTTCGATGTCTCGCAGCCAGCGCCGCCGGCGGCACCCTTGCCGGCGACCGCGGTTGGTCCGGTCGTGCCCTTCACGCCTGGGCAGGCGATCCCGCTGTTGACGACCCAACCGCCGGCTCCGTCGGCAGGAGTCGACTTCGGCGCGCAAGTGGTGATCACCGGCTCGCCCGCTGCCGGTGACACCTTCAGCATTCGGCCGAGCACCAACAAGAGCGTCTTCCAGACCCTGCAGGAGGCGATCGACCTGCTCCGCCTACCGCTCGACTCGAGTACCGCGCGGACCGAGTTTACCGGCAAGATGCAGGGGCACCTCGCAGGCATCGATCAGGCGCTGGCGAAAGCCGGCGAGGTGCAGTCGAGCGTCGGCACCCGCCTGCAGACCCTCGATGCGCTCAGCGACAACGCGACCGCGCTCGACATCCAGTATCAGCAGACCCTTTCCGATCTCGTCGACCTCGACTTCGTGCGGGCGATCTCGGATTTCACCCGCGAGCAGGTCAGCCTCGAAGCGGCGCAGAAGTCCTTCGTCGCGATCAGCGGGTTGAGCCTGTTCAAGTACCTGTGAGCAGGGTGCATTTCCTGCGTGTCCTTGGTGCGAGCCTGTCGCTGGCACTGCTGGCTGCCTGCGGCACGATTGATTGGAACGGGCAGCCGGCGCCGGTCAGTCAGCCGTACGACCTCGCCTTCACGCAGGCGCCCAACCCGACGGCAAGCCTGCCGCCGGCAAAGGCTCTCGCGCTCGCCGGCTCCGTCGGCTACATGGCGAGCCAGTACGGCGGGCCGGCACAATACCTGAACTATGGCGCTGCCCTGGTCATCGCTGCCTACGTCATCTACGATCCGCTGGCGCCCAACTGGACGATCGAGGAGACCGTGTTCGAAGGAGATACCTATCGGCTGGCGATGCGTGCCAAGAGCTTCCGCATCGGCGGCGACGGCGAATCAGGGCTGATCTTCAAGCGGCGCGCGCTGCAGCTGCAGCGCCAGCGCGGCTTCGCCGCCTACCGGGTGCTCGACTACTCGGAAGGAATCGAATCGAGTACCCCGTTCACCCACCGCTACGCTGAGGGGGTCTTTCAGCTGGTTTCCGCCGACCCCGTGCGCAAGCCCTGATCGGGAGCGGCGACAGCCGGGCGACAGCGACGCCAGCGCCGCGGCAGGCTGACGCTGCATCGTCTCCTTTTCAGCCGTCGATCTCATCGGTCGGACGCTGTCTTGAGAGTTCGCGGAGGATTCCGGCGACGGACCAGAGCATCAGCACGACGCCAGCCGCCACCGTCAGGATGGCGGTCGCGGTGCTGGTCGGGAAATCGGGAAGGAACAGCGTCTGCTGCCGGGCCAGCCACATCAGGCCGCTGGCCAGGATCAGGGTGCCGGCAACGTCGACCAGCGCGTAAAGCATCACCCTTGCGGTGACGCGCGGCCGTTGGCCTCGATCCATGCCGTACCCTAGGAGTCCCTGCCGCTCGACCCGCCCGACGGAATCGCACCCTGGCGTGCCAGGCGGCGTCGCCATACGTCGCCATGGCCAGTGTTGCGGGCGCCTTGCCTGCCGCGACGACGCAGTGAATCCATGGGTGGGTGGATCGCCTCGAAGAGGGACTAGCGGACGCGCATGCCGGGCTGGGCACCGTCATCCGGCGCCAGCAGGAAGATGCCGGGGGTCTCGCCGGCGGGGTCGGACGCGGCGAGGATCATTCCTTCGGACATCCCGAACTTCATCTTGCGCGGTGCCAGGTTGGCGACCATCACCGTCAGTCGGCCAACCAGCGTTGCCGGATCGTAGGCGGCCTTGATGCCGGCAAAGACCTGTCGTCTTCCCAGCGGGCCGACGTCGAGCAGCAGCCGCAGGAGCTTGTCGGCGCCTTCGACCTGCCCGGCTTCGCTGATGCGCGCGATGCGCAGATCGACGCCCAGGAAATCGTCGATGCTGATGTGTGGCGCGGTCGGTGTCGGCACGGCTGCCTGCGCGACGGCAATGGTGGCCGCCTTCTCCTGGTGCTCGGCGTGCCGCTGCGGCGCTGCGGGCACCGTGGTTGCTGCCAGCGACTCGCGATTGGCGGCGAGCAGGGCATCGATCTGCTGCTTGTCCACCCGGGTCAGCATGTGCCGGTAGCCGTTGATCACATGCCCGGCCGCGAGGACCGTCGCCGCGTCTTCCCAGACCAGTGGCGCAACGTTCAGGAAGGCCTCGGTCTTCGCGGCGAGCGCTGGAAGAACCGGTTTGAGCAGAATGGCGAACAGCCGGAAGAGGTTGATCGCGTTGCTGCAGGCAGCCTGCAGTTCACTCTCGCGACCCGGCTCGCGCGCCAGTTCCCAGGGTTTGACGCGGTCCACATACTGGTTGGCGAGGTCGGTCAGGGCCATGATCTCGCGGATCGCCTTGCTGAACTCGCGCGCCTCGTAGTGCTCGGCGATCAGCCGGCGGCGTTCGCGGATCGCCTCGATCGCCGGCAGCGATTCGTCGCAGGTGCATAACCGGCCGGCGAACTTGCGGACGATGAAGCCGGCCGAACGGCTGGCGATGTTGACGAACTTGCCGACCAGATCCGAGTTCACGCGGGCAATGAAGTCATCGAGGTTGAGATCGATGTCCTCCATCGAACTGCCCAGCTTCGCCGCGTAGTAGTAGCGCAGCCATTCCGGGTCGAGGCCCTGTTCAAGGTAGCTGGCGGCGGTGATGAAGGTGCCGCGCGACTTCGACATCTTGGCACCGTCGACGGTCAGGAAACCATGCGCGAAGACTTTGCTCGGCGTCCGGTAGCCCGCATGCTCCAGTTCGGCCGGCCAGAACAGAGCGTGGAAGTAGAGGATGTCCTTGCCGATGAAATGGTAGAGCTCGGTCGTCGAGTCCGGCCGCCAGTACTCGTCGAAATCCAGCCCCAGGCGATCACACAGGTGGCGGAAGGCGCCCATGTAACCGATCGGTGCGTCGAGCCAGACGTAGAAATACTTGCCTGGCGCGTCGGGAATCTCGAAACCGAAGTAGGGTGCGTCGCGCGAAATGTCCCAGTCGGTCAGGCGGTTGTCGTCGGCGTTGCCGAGCCATTCCTGCAGCTTGTTCGCCGCCTCGTTCTGCAGGCGGCCCTGGGTTTGCGTCCAGCGCCGCAGAAAGGCTTGGCAACGCGGATCCGAGAGGCGGAAGAAGAAGTGTTCGGACTGCCGCAGCTCTGGCCGCGCGCCGGAGATCGCCGAGTAGGGGTTCTTCAGCTCATCGGCGGTGTAGGCGGCACCGCAGCTCTCGCAGTTGTCACCGTACTGGTCGGCCGCGCCGCATTTCGGGCATTCGCCCTTGATGAAGCGGTCGGGCAGGAACATCTGTTTCAGCGGGTCGTAGTACTGCTCGATCGTGCGCGTTTCGATCAGCCCGGCAGCGTGCAGGCGCGAGTAGATTTCGTTGGCGCAGGCACGGGTCTCCGGCGAATGGGTCGTGTAGTAGTCGTCGAAGCCGATGTGGAAGCCGGCGAAGTCGCGCGTGTGTTCGCCATGCACCCGCTCAATCAAGTCTTCTGCGGTGATTCCTTCCTGCTCGGCACGCAACATGATCGGTGTCCCGTGCGTGTCGTCGGCGCAGACGTACCAGCACTGGTGGCCGCGCATCTTCTGGAAGCGCACCCAGATGTCGGTCTGGATGTACTCGACGAGATGGCCGAGATGGATGGCGCCGTTGGCATAGGGCAGTGCGGATGTGACCAGAATCTTGCGTGTCATCGGCGTCGGTGCAAACGGGCAAAGGCGGCATTCTACCAAACGGACCTTGTCGCGCAGGTTTCATCTGCCGGCATCGTCCGCCCTGCCGCGCGCTCGATGCCAGCCACGCAGCATCGCGATGCCGTGTGCGCCGTGGCCGCAGGCTTCCGCCAGCAGCGCCGGCTGCATGCCGCCGAGCGCATAGAGTGGCAGCGGCGAATTCTCGCCGAGCTCGGCAAAGCGCTGCCAGCCGATACCGGCTGCCTGCGGGTGGCTGGGGGTCGGCAGCACCGGGCCGAGGACCGCCAGGTCGAACTGCAGGCGAGCCGCTCGCGCGAGGTCGTCGGCGTCGTGGCAGGAAGCGCCAACCAGCGGCAACGGCGGCTTCTCCGCGAGTTGCCAGAGGCTGGCCGAAGAGAGGTGGACGCCATGCGCGGCGACCGCCGTCGCCAGTTGCAGGTCGTCGTTCACGAGAATCCTGGCTGCGGGATGCCCGCTGGCGAGGCGCATGACGCGATGCGCGAAGTCGAGCCGAGCGCTCGCCGACAGTGTCTTGTCACGCACCTGGACCAAGCGCAGGCCGTTGCGCAGTGCCGTCTCAAGCCGCTCGAGTTCGGCCTCGACACCGTTCTCGCTGGCGTTGGTCAGCGCATAGACCGGCGGCAGCGCCAGCGCGCGCAGGATCGGCCCGTTCGCCGGCAGGATCGGGGCGACGTCTGCCGCCTTTCCGGCGCGCAGCCAGACGAGGCCACTGTGTTCGAGCGTCGCGGGCTCGCCCTGCCAGGCGTGGACGCGGAAGAAGCGCAGGCGGACCGTCGCGTGCGGATAGCTGAACTCGCGGCAAAGCCAAGGCCAGGCGCGCCCGACGGCGATCCCGAGTTCCTCGCGCAGTTCGCGCCGCAGGGCCGCGAGCGCCGTTTCGCCGGCTTCCACCTTGCCGCCCGGGAACTCCCAATAGCCCGCGTAGGGTTTTCCTGGTGGGCGCTGGGCGAGGAGAAATTCTGGGGCGGCCGGATCGCCGCGCAGCAGGACCGCTGCCGCGACTTCCGTGATCACGCTCATCGCCCCCGCCCCGCGTCGTGCCTGGCGTCGGCGCTCATGCGTGCTGCCGCGAGTGTCGGCGCGAGCGGCCGCTGGGGGCCGGGCGCGCATCGGCGGCGGCGCGCTGGCGGCCTGCCCAGTCCCTGGCAAACTGCCAGGCGACGCGGCCGCTGCGCGAACCCCGTTCGACTGCCCAGTTGAGCGCCGCCCGTTCGCTGCCGGCGATCTCCTCCGGTGGGCAGCCGAAGGAACACAGCCAGTGCGCGACGATGTCGAGGTAAGCATCCTGGTCGAAGGGGTAGAACGAGATCCAGAGGCCGAAACGCTCGGAAAGCGAGATCTTTTCCTCGATCGCCTCGCCGGGGTGGATCTCCTCGCCAACGCGCCGGCTTTCGAGGTTCTCGGCGAAATACTCGGGCATCAGGTGGCGGCGGTTCGAGGTCGCGTAGATCAGCACGTTCTCCGGCGCCGCCGCAAAAGAGCCGTCGAGCACCACCTTGAGCGCCTTGTAGCGTGCGTCTCCGGATTCGAAGGAGAGGTCGTCGCAGAAGATGATGAAACGCTCCGGGCGTTCCTCGACCAGCTCGACGATCTGCGGCAGGTCGGTCAGCTCGGCCTTTTCCACCTCGATCACGCGCAGGCCCTGCGCTGCGTACTCGTTGAGCAGCGCCTTGATCAGCGATGACTTGCCCGAGCCACGTGCACCGGTGAGCAGGACATTGTTGGCCGGCAGCCCGGCAATGAACTGGCGGGTATTGCTGTCGAGGCGAGCCTTCTGCTCGTCGATGTCGCGCAGGTCGGCAAGGCGGATTCGGGGCAGGCGGCGGATCGCCTGCAGGTGGCCGGATCCGTTCGCGCCGCGCCAGCGGAAGGCATGCGCCGCGCTCCAGTCGGGAGCCGTTGCCGCGGGCGGCAGCAACGGCTCGAGGCGATCGAGGAGGCGCTCGGCGCGAGCGAGAAAGGAGGCCAGCTGCGCCAGGGAGTCACTCATTGAACAGTATACTGGGCGGGTTGCACGAACCCGATACTCTAGCCAAATGATCCGCAAAAGCCAATCACGTTGCCTCGTCATCACCGTCCTCGCGCTGCTGCTCACCGCCTGTGGCAGCACGGGCAAGCCGCCGCTCGGTGGCGGCGCCGGCGCCACCGCCTGCCCGCCGTGTCCGGATTGCCCGGGGGCAGCACCGCCAGCCGTCCCCAGGATGGACGCGAAGCCGCTGCAGGCGGCGCGCTGGAGGGACCTCCCAGGCTGGAGCGACGACGATCTGGCAGCCGCTTGGGCGCCTTTCCTGCGGTCGTGTCGCGGTCTTTCCAGTCGCGCGCAGTGGCCGCAATGGAAAGCCGTCTGTGACGAGGCGCGGTCCATGGCCGCGCCGACGGCCGCCGCCGCCAGGGCCTTCTTCGAGTCACGGCTGCAACCGTGGCTGCTGACCAATCCCGACGGTTCGACCCGCGGTCTGGTGACCGGCTACTACGAGCCGCTGCTTCGCGGCTCGCGCACGCGTGGCCAGCCCTACCTGCAGCCGGTGCTCGGCGTTCCCCCCGACCTGCTGACGATCGACCTCGGCAGCGTCCTGCCCGAGCTGAAGAACATGCGCCTGCGCGGTCGCCTGCAGGGCAACCGGGTCGTCCCCTACCTCTCGCGTGCCGAGATCGGCAAGCGTGCGAACGAAGGCGGCGAACGGGTGCTGCTCTATGTCGACGATCCGGTCGAGCTCTTTTTCCTGCAGGTGCAGGGTTCCGGGCGCGTGCAGTTGTCGGATGGCAGCACGCTGCGGCTGGCCTATGCCGACCAGAACGGCCACCCCTATCAATCGATCGGTCGCGTGCTCGTCGATCGTGGCGAGATGAGCCTCGAACAGGCATCGATGCAGTCGATCAAGCAGTGGGCGCGCGCCAACCCGAGCCGGGTCACCGAACTGCTGAACGCCAATCCGAGTTACGTCTTCTTCCGCGAGGAAGCGATCCGCGGCAAGGAGGGCGACGGCCCGAACGGCGCACTGGGCGTGCCGCTGACCCCAGAGCGCAGCATTGCGGTCGATCCCCGACATGTCACCCTCGGCGCCCCGGTGTTTCTGGCGACGTCCCGTCCCGATTCGGTGCAGCCCTGGCGACGGCTGGTGATGGCGCAAGACACCGGCGGCGCCATCCGCGGCGTCGTCCGGGCCGACCTCTTCTGGGGCTTCGGCGCCGCTGCCGGCAACGAGGCCGGGCGCATGAAGCAGCAGGGGCAGATGTGGGTCCTGCTGCCAGCCGGGGCCGCACCACCGTAGGTCGCGGCTGAGCTCTCGGAGTGCCCCGTCGCCCCGTTCTGGTGCGTAGACTCCCGCTGATGCATCCTGATTGTGCGCGGAATGGGCGCATGCCGTAGATGATGGTCGATTCCGGGGCATGACAACCCTGGAACGGGATTTGCTTGTTGGCTCCATCACGAAATCCTGGAGGAGCCATGGAAGCACTCAAGTCTGGTAGCGACGTCCTCTTCATCCTGCTCGGCGGCATCATGGTGCTGGCGATGCATTCCGGTTTTGCCTTTCTCGAGCTGGGGACCGTCCGCAAGAAGAGCCAGGTCAACGCGCTGGTGAAGATCCTGACCGATTTCTCGGTGTCGACCATCGCCTATTTCTTCGTCGGCTACAGCATCGCCTACGGCGTCAATTTCTTCGCCGGCGCCGACACCCTACTGGACAAGAACGGCTTCGAGCTGACCAAGTTCTTCTTCCTGCTTACCTTCGCTGCGGCGATTCCGGCGATCATCTCGGGCGGCATTGCCGAACGCGCGCGTTTCTACCCGCAGCTGGCGGCGACCTTCCTGATCGTCGCCCTGGTCTATCCGACCTTCGAGGGCATCGCCTGGAACCAGGCCTTCGGCATCCAGGCGTGGCTCAAGGCGACCTACGGCGAGGAGTTCCATGATTTTGCCGGTTCCGTCGTCGTGCACGCGATGGGTGGCTGGCTCGCCCTGCCGGCGGTTATCCTGCTCGGCGCGCGTCACGGTCGCTACACGAAGGAGGGCAGGGTGTCGGCGCACCCGCCGTCATCGATCCCCTTCCTGGCTCTCGGCGCGTGGATCCTCACCGTCGGCTGGTTCGGCTTCAACGTCATGAGCGCGCAGACGATCGACAAGATCTCCGGGCTGGTGGCGATGAACTCGCTGATGGCGATGGTCGGCGGCACCCTGGTGGCGATGGTCGCCGGCAGGAATGACCCGGGCTTCGTGCACAACGGTCCGCTCGCCGGTCTGGTGGCCGTCTGCGCCGGCTCCGACCTGATGCACCCGATGGGCGCCCTGGTCGTCGGTGGTGTCGCCGGCGGCCTCTTCGTCCTGATGTTCACGCTGACGCAAAACCGCTGGAAGATCGACGACGTTCTCGGCGTCTGGCCGTTGCACGGGCTGTGCGGCGCCTGGGGTGGCCTCGCCGCCGGCATCTTCGGCAGCAAGGCGCTCGGCGGTGTCGGCGGCGTCGCGTTCATGCCGCAGCTCCTGATGACCCTGCTCGCGATCGGCATCGCGCTGGTGGGTGGCACCGTGGTTTACGGGTTGCTGAAGAGCACCGTCGGGCTTCGTCTCGATCGCGAGCAGGAGTTCAACGGCGCCGATCTCTCGATTCATCGCATCACGGCAACGCCGGAACGCGAGACGAACTGGTAGGGGCTCGGAGGGCCTCTACCCGCTGCACTCGATGCTCGCGCAGGGGATTGGCGGCAAGCATGGCTCCGCGGCGACGCTGATCGTCGTCCTCGGCGTCGCCCGCGAAAACTCCGCGCTGCCGAAGCGCAACCTGGAGGCCACCGAGCGCCGGTTCAAGCATGGCAACGACTCGGAAGTCGACGTGCAGCAGGCGAAATCGCAGTACCTGAGCACGCTCGCCACGATCCCGCAGATCGCGGGCAACCTGCGCCAGACGCGGAACGCGCTTTCCGTGCTGCTCGTCGGCCCACCGGGTCCGCAAGCGGAAATGGCGGCGGGACGGGAACGCACCCCGCGGACCGAACCGGCGATCGTCGTCGACATGTCGGCCGAGATGCGGCGGCGTCGCCCCGACGCGCGTGCGCCGAGATGCGCCTGGCGGCTCAATCGGCGCTGATGAAGCAGATTGCGCTGGAACTGCCTTGGCGAGCCTGCCTCCCAGAGGACATCCCGCCAGTCCTCGTTCGCCATGTGGACGACTTGGCGCAGTTTCTCGATCTTTCCGTCGCAAAGCTTGAGAACGGCGAATCTCAGGTTTTCCAGTGCGTATTCGTCGCAGTCACTGCAGTTGGGAAGGTTGTTTCGCGCACTG
>WBZM01000253.1_pt1 | contig 84904 bp, 66 predicted proteins | sample 5204271 | NCBI WGS metagenome assembly WBZM01 (sample SAMN12344346, study PRJNA552823) | activated sludge metagenome | biome: Activated sludge suspended growth; feature: Nitrification reactor; material: Wastewater; isolation source: activated sludge from nitrification reactor of wastewater...
CGCGGTCGCAATCTCAGACGCGGATCCACCTCGACGCAGGTGCGATCGCACGCGCTCTATATGCGGGCGAAGACGTTCCCGCATGGCCGGATACTGATTCGCCAAGGGTCCCCGAGGTCAGGCTAACTATACATTATCCCGCCAGTGTAGCGACCTTCGACCTCGGTCAGCGTAAGACCTTTGGCAGGCCCGACTTGGCCCCAGGGTCGGAGCCCAAAGGCCCGCAAGTTCAACAGCTTGGCTCGACTGCGGGCTCGTTCTGTAAGGCATTTCTGCTCGATCTCGACAAACGGGATATCAGCGCGAGCCGTCGGCGGGTTTCGCGGCCTTTCGCGGAGGCAGGGCGTCGAGGGGGCTGCGGACGCCTCGGCCGCCTCGGTTGAGGACATGGGTGTAGATCATGGTGGTGGCGACGTCACGATGCCCGAGGAGCTCCTGGATGGTGCGAATGTCGTAGCCGGCTTGGAGGAGGTGGGTGGCGAACGAGTGGCGCAAGGCGTGGGGCGTAACGTGCTTGGGGATGTTGGCGATCTGGGCGGCCTGGTGGACGGCGCGTTGGAGGACGCTCTCGTGGAGATGGTGGCGCCGGACCTCGCCGGTCTCGCGATCGGTGTACGTTCGGGTGGCGGGAAATACCCATTGCCACGGCCAGGCGCGCGGGAGGTTGGGGTACTTTCGGCGAAGGGCATCGGGGAGCTCGACGCAGCCGGCGCCGCGACGGAGGTCGGCCTGGTGCTGCGCCTGAGCGGTGGCGAGCTGCTCGCGCAAGGGATCGAGACACGAGTCGGGGAGCGTGGTGACGCGATCGCGACGGCCTTTGGCGTCACGGACGACGATTTCGCGACGGTCGAGATCGAGGTCTTTGACTCGAAGGGTGGCGCACTCGAGGAGGCGCAGGCCGGCGCCGTAGAGGAGCGACGCCATCAGGTGGGTGGGGCCGCGGAGGTTGGCGAGGAGCGCCGCCACCTCCTCGACGGTGAGGACGACGGGCAGCCGCTGCGGGCGGCGCGCGTGAAGGAACTCGCCGAGCGGCTCGAGCGGCTGGCAATAGACGCGCGAATGGAGAAAGAGGAGCGCCGCGAGGGCCTGATTCTGGGTGGACGCGCTGACCCCCGACTCGGCGAGGTCGTTGAGGAACGCGCGGACGGCTTCGGGCCCGAGATCGATCGGATCGCACCCACCATGAAACGCGATGAAGCGCGCGATCCACTTGGTGTAGGCGCGCTCCGTCCGAGGGCTGTAGTGCTCCAGCCGGAGGGCGGCCCGCATGCGTTCGACGACGAGCTCGGTGATCCGATCCACGCGCCGCGGCCAGCGAGATTCGTGCCGACTGATCACCGCCCAAAGGCGGCTGAAACCCACCGCGATCCCCTGGCGCCGCCAGAATCGAGCCTGGCGCCGCCATGCGCTCGGGCGCCCTCCGCGCAGCGCCTACCGCCCGATGAGCCCGGTCAGGAGCGCCACCAACCGGCTCGCCAGCGCCCCGCACCGGTTCGCCGTCTCGGGGCTCGCCGCCCCGATGTTGGCAGCGAGCTCCACCGCCGCCGCCGCTTCCCCTGCCTCGCCGCGAGCGATGGCGTACGCCCGCGCCTTGTCGGCCCGCGTCGCCCTGCCTGCGCCCTCCGCGATGTTGAGCCCCGCGCTCTTCGCCGCCCGCATCGCCTGATCCCGAAGCCCCGCGTCCCCGATCCGCGCTCCGTGGATCGCCCGCAGCAGGTCGACCGCGACGGCGTAAGCAACCAGGTTGTGGTGAGGGAGAGCTCGGCTCTGTTTGGTCATGCCCCCCCCGGCGAGGTTGTGGTGAGGGAGAGGTCGGCTCTGTTTGGTCATGCCCCCTCTCGCGAAGGAATCATGACAACGCCGTCTCTCCACAACCTCACCAGTCTCGCCCAGACCTCTCAGCGGCGTTGGCAGGATTCCTTCGCGTCAAGGGGCTGACCAAACAGAGCCGACCTCGACCGAAAGACATGACAGCGCCGTCATCAAAATTATCTCTTCCCCTCCCCCTCATCCATTCCCCTCCCCCTCATCCCTTCCCCTCCCCCTCATCCCTTCCCCTCCCCCTCATCCCTTCCCCTCCCCCTCATCCCTTCCCCTCCCCCTCATCCCTCATCCCTCCACCACCAGCTCGAACAGCCCCAGCCCGCCGACCACGAACACGAATCCAAACAGGCCCAGCAGCGAGAAGTAGTCCGTGAGCTCGGCCAGCGGGACGCCGTCGAACAGCGCCCGTGTTCCCGCCACGCCGGAGAGCAAACACGGCGCCAGCAGCGGGAACATGACCGCCGCGAGGACGAGGTCGCGCGCGCGCGTCCGCACGGTCATCGCCCCGAAGAGCGTGCCGCTCGCAGCGAGCCCGGGCGTCGCCGCGGCGAGCAACAGGGCGAGCGGCACGAGGTACACGAAGAGATCGATGCCGAAGAGGAGCGCCGTGACCGGGACGACGACCGCCTCCACCGCGGTGACGAACACCGCGACCCCCAGCGCCTTGCCGGCGAAGATCGCCGGCCGCGAGAGCGGAAACACGAGGAGCCCACGAAGGGCGCCGTCGTCTCGCTCGCGCTGCCACGTCCGCGAGAGCGCGAGCACGCTCGAGAACGCGACGCTCACCCAGATGACCCCGGGCGCCACGTCGCGCTTCGCATCCTCCCCCGCAAAGAAGGCAAGCGAGGCGATGACCGCCACGAGCACGGCGAAGAAGCCGCTCGTCGTGACGATCTCACCCGTCGCCAGCTCGATGAGCAGGTCTTTTTTGGCGACCAGCGCCACCTGCCTGAAGAAGCCGGGTCGATTCCGCCCCCCGACGGGCCCCCCCACGGACGCTGTCAGCCCTTGGCCTTCGCCTCGGCGGCCTTCTTGCGGCGCTCGGACGTCTTGTAGAGATCCCAGAGGCGCGGCACCGGGTAGGCCGCGAGGCGCTTCTTGTAGCCCTCGTCCTTCGAGCGCTTCTCGTTGTCGAGGATGGCGCCGATGAGCTTGTCGCGCGTGCCGAACTTCTCCTTCACCGCCGCGAAAGTGGTGTGGAGGCGGAGAAGCTTGGCGTTCGAGACGTGCGAGAGGCCCTTGTCGCCGCCGCGATCGGAGGCGGTGCGGCCGAGCCACAGCTCGTCCGTCTGGAAGGCCTTGAGGGCCTCGACCAGCTTGGCCTTGTCGCCGAACTTCTCTTTCACGATGGTGAGCGGGGACTTCTTCATGATGATGCTCCTCGGGTGTGCGCGAGCTGACTCGCGCGGCAGAAGGGGCGCTTCTCTACCAGAAGCGACGCCGGGTGCAAAGCCGTGGTAAGCCCACCGGCAACATGACCACGAGGGTCCGCTTTGCCCCGTCCCCCACGGGATACCTGCACATCGGTGGCGTCCGCACGGCGCTCTTCAATTGGCTCTGGGCCAAACGAACCGGCGGCGTCTTCATCCTCCGCATCGAGGATACGGACCAGGAGCGCAGCACCCTCGAGAACGAGCGCGTCATCCTCGACAGCATGAAGTGGCTCGGGCTCGACTGGGGCGAGGGCCCGGACGTGGGCGGCCCCTTCGGTCCGTACCGGCAGATGGAGCGGCTGCCCGTCTACCAGGAGCACGTGCAGAAGCTGATCGACCGGGGCGCCGCCTACCGCTGCACCTGCACGAAGGAAGACCTCGACCGCCAGCGTGCCGAGCTGAAGGCGAAGGACCCCAAGGCCCAGTTCCGGTACCCGGGCACCTGCCGCGACAAGAAGATCGGGGCCGAGACCGACAAGCCGTTTGTCATCCGGTTCAAGGCGCCGGCTGGCGGCTCTGTCACCTACAAGGACCTGGTCTTCGGCGAGGTGACCACGCCCAACACCGCCCAGCAGGACGCCGTCCTCATGCGCTCGGACGGCGTGCCGCTCTACAACCTCGGCGCGGTGGTCGACGACATCACGATGGGCGTCACGCTCGTGGCGCGCGGCCGCGACCACATGATCAACACGCCGCAGCAGATCCTCCTCTACGAGGCGCTCGGCGCGAAGACGCCGCAGTTCGCGCACCTGCCGATGATGCTGAACCAGAAGGGCGAGAAGCTCTCGAAGCGCGACGGCGCCGTCTCGGTGGCCGAGTACAAGGACATGGGCATCAGCCCCGCCGGGCTCTTGAACTACCTCGTTCGGTTCGGCTGGTCGTACGGCGACGAAGAGGTCTTCTCGCTCGCCGACCTGACCCAGAAGTTCGACTGGGAGCGCTGCGGCCGAGGCGACGGCAAGTTCGACACGAAGAAGCTCTCGGCGATCGCCTTCGAGCACCTCAAGCGGCCCGACCTCACCAGCGACGACGACTACGTCCGCGGGGTCCGCCCGTTCCTCGAGGCCCGCGGGCTCACCCCGACCGACGACGCGATCCGCGCCGCGTTGCCGCTCTACCGCGACCGCGGGCAGACCTGGGTCCAGGCCGCGGACCTGATGGACTACCTCTTCCGCGACCCGCCCGCGCCCGACGAGAAGGCGACGAAGAAGTTCCTCGTCGCCGAGAAGGCGGGCATCTTGCGCGACGTGGCCGACGCGCTCGGCGCCGCGCCGGAGTTCACGCCGGCGGCGCTCGAGGCTCGCTTCACGGCGCTGCTCGCCGAGCGGGGCCTCGAGCTGAAGGAAGTCGCGCAGCCCGTTCGCGTGGCCCTCACCGGGCGGACCGCCTCGCCGGGGCTCTTCGACGTCGCGGCTCTCCTCGGGAAGGAGCGCACGCTCGATCGCCTGCGGAGCGCCGCGAAGCTCGCCGAGGCCTCGCAGGCGTGAGCCCCGCGCTCGTCCTGTCGCTGTTCGCGCAGGCGCTGCCTGCGCCGATGCCGCTGCCCGCGCAGGCCGCGCCTGCTCCGCCGCCTCCCCCGCCCACGCCTTCCATCACGGCCATGCTCGTGCACATGGCCGTGCCGCTCGTGCTCTTCGTGTTCGTGACGCCGGCGGTCTACTATTTCTTCCGGCGCACCTGGCGCGAGCTGGACGTCGAGGCGCTCGAGCACAAACGCGCCCTCCTCGCCCGCGGCGAATACGACACGCGGCCCCTCGCGCTCTTCGTCATCACCGCGATCATCCTGACACTCCAGTACTACTACGACGCGGACTTCTTCCAGTCCGCGCTCAAGCCCCTCCTGCGCGAGTGGGAGCTCGCCGGCGCGACCTCACCGTGGGGGATCGGCGAGCACGTCTCGCTGAAGCAATACGGCGATCTGTACCGCCTCTCGTGGTGGGCGATCACGCGCATCCTCGGGTACACGATCATCCCGTTTGCGATCTGGAAGGTCCTCTACCGGAAGGACAGCCTGCTCGACATGGGCCTCCGGACGCGCGGCCTCCTGAGCCACGCGTGGATCTACCTCGTCTGCCTCGCCGTCGTCGTCCCGGCCGTCTTCGCCGTCGCGAGCCAGCCCGACTTCGGCAACTACTACCCCTTCTACAAAAAGAGCTCGCGATCCTGGTTCGACTTCGCCATCTGGGAGTCGCTCTACGTGCTGCAGTTCTTCGGCCTCGAGGTTTTCTTCCGGGGGTTCTGGCTGAACACGCTCCGCCGGAGCATGGGCTCGACCGCCATCTTCGCGATGTGTGTGCCGTATTGCATGATCCACTACGGCAAGCCCTACTTCGAGACTTGTGGTGCCGTCATCGCGGGCATCGCGCTCGGCAGCCTCTCGATGCGGACCAAGAGCATCTACTCGGGCTTCATGGTGCACGTCACCGTCGCCCTCCTGATGGACTTCCTCGCGCTCGCCCAGAAAGATGCGCTGCCGCAGATCTGGTACCCGATGATCCCGAAGACGATGATCAGCCCGCTCGGCTTCTAGTCTTCAGTCAAGCGCTTGCGCGCTTGAGGTTGAGCGAATCGCTCGTCGAAACCGAGCTCCGCGGCCGATGCCGACTGCGCAGCCGACACCGATTCAGGTGAGGCCTCGCCACCTGAGCCTCACGTTCTGCACATGCTCTCCCCGCAGAACCTCCCTAGCAAGGGGGCTGGAGCAGCCCCCTCGAACGCTGCGCGTTCTCACCCCAACTCCGCTTCGCGCTGCGCGCGGGGCCCCAACCCCGCTTGCTTTGCCCCTGCCCCGTGCGCGGGGCGATCAGCTGCGCTCGCGCGCGAGCAACCGCTCGACGACGAGCGCCTTGCCCTTGTCGCGACCGCGCCCGTAGAGGGCCGCGAGCTCCTCCAGGAGCGCGAGGAACACCGGATCGGCGGGCGCCGTCGCGTCGGGTGCCAGCGCCGCGATGCGCCGGAGCAGGAGCGGCTCGAGCAGCCGCGGGCGCGGCGCGAGCGCGGTCGCCGTTCGATGCACGAGCTCCACCGATCCTGGCTGGGCCCGCAGCGCCCGCAAGAAGCTGCCGGCCGCTGACACCCAGCGCCCCGCCTTCGCGGCCGCTTCGCCGGCCTCCGCCAGGGCCAAGGCCCGCGCCTCGGGGGTCTTCGCCTCGCGTGCACGAGCGTGTGCCTCGCGGATCGCGCTGCTCGCCTTGCGCCCCCCCCGACCGGACATCGGGCGAACCTGCACGATGACGTAGCCCGCGAAGAGCAGCGCCATGACGACGAGGGCGATGGTGGTGGGATTCAAGCCACCTCCGGGAGTACCGCGGCAGAGATCCCCCGTCCACTTCCCGACCCGTTGGCGAGCGGAGCCCGGGCGCGGGGTTTGCGCTCGAGGACGCTTCGGTTGCGCCCCCTGGGCTCGTCCATCACTTCCCGAAGTCGAGCGGCGGTCGCTTGCTGACGCTCGTCCGCGGGACGATCGCGCCCGACTCTTCGCTCAGGTAGCGGCAAATATCGAGCGACGAGAGGATGCCGAGCAGCTTGCCGTCTTCTCCGATGACGACGAGGTGGTGGACCCGGTTGTGGGCCATCATCGCGGCGGCGCGCGCGACCGAGACCTCGTCGCGGACGCGGAGCGGCCGAGGGGTCATGACGTCCGAGACCACGGCGTCGGGAGGCGCGGCGAGGAGCTGCCGGACCTCCACGATGCCGATGGGCATGCGGGCCCGATCGACCACCGGAAACGCGCCGACCTCGGCCTCGTGGACGGCGCTCGTCATCCGCGCCGCCGGCGTGCCGGCCTCGGCGCAGATGACGTCGCGCGTGAACAGGGTCGCGATCGAGGTCGTCCTCGGGGCGCACACGCCCCGATCGTTCTCCACCGAAGCCGGAGGGCGAGCGGCGCGCGCGCAGTCGACGACCACACACCCCATGGCCTCGTCGTACACCGGGCTCGTGCCGTGGCCGCACTGCTGACACCGGCGAACGTCCACCGAGCCGCGCTCCGCCGGGCAGGCGACGACCTCCTCGACCTGCTCCTGTCCGTCCGGCCCGATGACCCGACGTCGATGCACGATCAGCGGCTCCACGCCCGAGGGCTCTGCAAGGGCCGGGCCGGGAACAACCCCCGAGCCCGGCGGTTGGCTCCGCGACAAGGTTGCTCCGTCGACGTGCCCGTCGGGTACACTTCGTCTCGCCGATGCCCACCCCCCGCGTCTCTTCCCCCCTCTTGGTCCTCGGTCGGCGGGCGCTCGTCGGGGTGGTGATCGCCTTGGGCGCGGGCGCGCTCACCGCAGGCGACGCGGAAGCGGACATCTACCAGTACACGGACCCTGACGGCGTCGTTCACTTCACGAACTCCCCGAAGGGAGACGACCGCTTCAAGCTCTACGTGAAGAGCACCAGCAAGCGGACGAAAGGAGCTCGCTTCTCGGGCACGGCCGTGCCGCCGAGCGATCGCTCCCCCGAGCGCTTCACGCGTTACGACAAGTGGATCCGCCAGGCCGCCACGCTCTACCAGCTCCCGGAGGAGCTCGTACGCGCGGTGATCAAGGTAGAGAGCGACTACGACCCTCGGGCGGTCTCGGGCGCGGGAGCGCAGGGGCTCATGCAGCTCATGCCCGAGACAGCGACGCGCATGCAGGTCCGCGATCCGTTCGACCCGCGCGAGAACATCTTCGGCGGCGTGCGGTACCTCCGCGTGCTCGCGAACCTCTTCAACGGCGATCTGGATCTGACCGTCGCGGCGTACAACGCGGGCGAGGGCGCGGTCGCGCGGTACGGCGGCGTGCCGCCCTACCCCGAGACACAAGACTACGTCGTGCGCGTCCGCACTTATTACAGCGCTTATCGAACCAACCGGGACGTGGGCACCGCATCGACGATCGACGTCCCCTTCCGGCCCGACCTGTAGAGGCCCAGGGGGCTTCGGCCACCGCTCGAGGTGGGGCGTGGAGAGCCGCGCAGAAATGCGCTAGAACACGCCATGTCCACGAGCCTGGTTAGCCTGCCGATCCAGAAGGACGCCCACGCCGCCGAGGGCGCCGTCCCGGCTGTGAAGCCGGCGGTCGACCCGTCGACGCTGCGTCACAAGGCCTTCCTCGAAGCGCCCGACTGGCGGCGCATCCCGGCCTACAAAGACGTGACCGAGGAGCAGTTCCTCGACCATCACTGGCAGAGCAAGAAGTCGATCACGCGCCCCGACAAGCTGCTCGAGGCGCTGCGTGGCCTCACCTCGGACGAGTTCATCCAGGACGCGACCGCGGGCTTCGCGCACGCGCCCATGAGCGTGCGCGTGTCGCCCTACGTGATGAGCCTCATCGACTGGAACGACCCGTATTCGGATCCGCTCCGGACGCAGTTCATCCCGCTCGCGTCGCGCATGTTGCCGGACCATCCGAAGCTCGGGCTCGACTCGCTCCACGAGCAGGAGGACGCGCCGGTCCCCGGCCTCACCCACCGCTACCCCGACAAGGCGCTCTTCCTCCCGCTCGACACCTGCCCCGTCTACTGCCGCTTCTGCACGCGAAGCTACGCGGTCGGCGTCGACACCGAGGAGGTGGAGAAGGTGAAGCTCCACGTCAGCCCCGAGCGTTGGGCCAAGGCGTTCGCCTACGTGGCCTCGCGCCCGGAGCTGGAGGACATCGTCGTCTCGGGTGGCGACGCGTACAACCTGCGGGCCGAGCAGCTGAAGCTCATCGGCAGCACGCTCCTCGAGATGGACAACATCCGCCGCATCCGCATCGCCACCAAGGGCCCCGCGGTGATGCCGCAGAAGATCCTGACCGACCACGAGTGGTTCGACGCGCTCACGTCCGTGGTGGAGCTCGGCCGCAAGAAACACAAGGAGGTCGTGCTCCACACGCACTTCAACCACCCGAACGAGATCACCGGCATCACCCGCGACGCGATGAACCGCCTCTTCGAGCGCGGCATCTTCGTCCGCAACCAGGCGGTGCTCCAGCGCGGCGTGAACGACAGGCCCGAGACCATGAAGCTCCTCGTCAAGCGCCTCGGCCACGTGAACGTGCACCCCTATTACGTCTACGTGCACGATCTCGTGAAGGGCGTGGAAGACCTGCGCACGACCGTTCAAACGGCGATCGACCTCGAGAAGATCGTGCGCGGCTCCACGGCCGGCTTCAACACGCCCACCTTCGTGGTCGACGCCCCCGGCGGCGGCGGCAAGCGGGACTGCCACTCGTACGAGCACTACAACAAGACGACCGGCGTCAGCGTCTACACCGCGCCCAGCGTGAAGGCCGGGCAGTTCTATACCTACTTCGATCCCATTCACCTGCTCCCGGAAGAGGGCCGCCGCCGGTGGGCCGACCCGAAGGAGCACGGCAAGATGATCCAGGAAGCGCTCGACGCGGCCGCCGCGAAGGCGCGCTGAGCGGTCACTCGGTCTTGCAGCGCCAGGGGTCCCAGCCGGTGACCCCGTCGTCGGCGACGAAGTAGACGTAGCCCGTGAGGGGGAAGAGCGCCGGGAAGACCGCGAGCCCGTCCGTCAGCTGCTGCGTGCCGGGGTTCGTGCCGTCGGTCACCCAGAGATCGCTCAGCGGATTGATGTAGTCGGCAAGGAACACCCGCTCGCCCGCGGCAGTCCCGGCGATGTCCGAGGGGACGGCTGTGAGCTCCACCGCGCCACCAGGCGTGCCGTCGGTTTGCCAGATCGCATACGGACCGCCCTGAGGGCCCTTGCGATAGAAGAGTCTCGTTCCCGTCGCCGCGAACGGCATCACGTATGGGCCGGCCTCGATCAGCTCCGTGCCCATGACGGTGCCGTCCGTTCGGTAGAGCCCCTGATCGAGCACGCCGAAGTAGTTGAAGCCATCGAGCTCGATGCCTTCGGATAGGGACTCGGTCCCCGCCGACGTCTGGTGCACGGCGAATGAGCCGGCGGCCGTGCCGTCGCTCCGCCACAGCTGGTAGCCGGTCGGGCTCGCGTCGGCCGCCACGAACCAGACCAGCCCGAGCGCGGTCGGCAGCGGGAGCCCGGTGCCGTTCTGGAAACCCGGCGGCGCGGCGAGCAGCTCGGTCCCGTCCGGCGTCCCGTCGGTGACCCACAGCTCGAGGGGCGCGTAGTCACGGAGAAAGAAGAGCTGATTGGCGAGGACGGTCATTCGCGCCGGGGTGACAGGCGCGACGACCGAAGTCCCCATGGGCGTCCCGTCCGACCGCACGAGGTTGCCACCCGCGCTCGTGAAGAACAGCGACCCGTCGTAGACGATGATCTCGTCGCCGCCTCCCGGGACGCCGGTGCTCACCGTCCCGGACGGCGTACCGTCGGTCTTCCAGACCTCCTGGAGCAACGCGTCCCCGAAGTAGACCTCGCCGTTCAGGAAGCCGACCGTCCGGTAGGGGTACGCGTAGGTATCCTCCGTCAGCAAGGTCGCCGTATGGGCGGCCGGGTCGAGCACCCAAGGCGTCATCCCGACACCGGTGTCGGCGAGGACGAAGACCGTCCCGTTCGGGAGCTCGGTCCAGGCCTGGACCAGCCCCTGCTCGATGAGCGGCAAGTCCGCGACCTTCTCGCAGGACGGCGTGCAGTCGGCCTGGCAACCGTCCGCATTGATGACGTTTCCGTCATCACATTGCTCGCCCGGGTCCACCGTCCCGTTGCCGCACTCACACGCGTCCCCCACCCCGTCGCCGTCCGAGTCTTCTTGTCCGGGGTTCGCCGCGTACCAGCAGTTGTCGGCGACATTGGGGAGATCGTCTGCATCCTGATCGAGCACACGATGGATGTTCGGCGGCGCGCTCATCGCGCCGATCTCGACGAAGCGGGTCGCCAGGTTCGCGTTCACCGCGTCCCCGTCGAGCGTCGCCTCTGCCTCGCGGAGGAGATCCTTGGTGGGTGGGGGCAACACGCCTCCCGCCGCAAACGATACGCTCGCGGTGTTGACCCGCTCTTGCAGCTCCGCTTCAACCGAGCCGGCCGGGCCGGCCTCGAGCACCGCAGCGCGGATCCAGACTGCGCCGACAGCGAGGAGGTAGGCCGTCGCGTCGTCGTCTCCCCCGAGGAGCGTCAGGCTCGCTGCCGCCGCGTTCGGATCGAATCCGGCAGGGCCGATCCCCATCTCGGCCCGGAGCTCGGCCTCTGCCTGCGCGCGCGCCGAGTCGAGCGTCGAGCCTTGTCCCGCGAGCGTGCGGACGCGCTCGTAGGTGAGGTGGGTGAGGAGGTTCAAGTAGACCGGCGCGCCGGTCAGCTCGGCCTGCGCTCGCAGCGTCAGGCTCGATGCAGAGAGGTTCCCGAGCACCTCGTTGAAGTAGTAGCCGCTTGCCTCGATCGAAGCGCGTGTCGGGCCGGGCAAGGCGAGCTCGAAGGCGCCCGAGTCATTCGTGATCGCGGTGTTGAACTGGGCACCCGTCGGATTGCCCGACGCGTCGAGCGCGCTCACCAGCACCGACGATCCGAGGATGAACGGCCCCTTCTCCGCCCCTCCACGGACGAGCACGGGGCCAGCGCCTCCGGCTCCGCCCTCTCCCCCGCCCCCGGCGGCTGCGCCACCCGCCCCTGCACCGGACGTCGCCGTGCCGCCGTCGTCCCCACACGCGACCAGCACGAGCCCGGCCGCGCCCACCAAACGAGCCAGAGTCATGATCTCCTCCCATGTCGCCGGAGCGCGAGCACGAGCCCCAGGATCGCGACGGTCGAGAGACCGACGCGCCTGGGGCTCTCGCGAGTCGTCGCGCAGCCGCAGCCGTCGTCCGCGCCGTCCGTCGAATCGCCCGACGCACCGCCGCCACCGCCCGCGCCCGCCGATCCGGCCCCCGAGCCAGTCGTCCCCCCCGAGCCGGCACCGCTGCCCGTGGAGCTGGAGCTCGTCGTGCTCGGCTCGGTGCCCACGTCCTTCAAGGTCGCGTCGAGCTGCCAGCCGGGGTTGTCGCCCTCGCCGGCGTAGGCGCCGCGGAACGTCGCCATGCCCTTCGGTGTCCGGTTGAAGTCGACGTCGTAGTGGACGTCCGCCGCCACGGGCGCGAGGTCGACGGCCGAGCCCTGCGCCTGACCTGGCAACGGGTAGAAGTCCATCGACCCGAGCATCGTCGACGGGCTCGAGACGACCGCGGGGGCGTCAGCGAGCTGGAAGCTCAGGTTGTCCGCCACGTCCACCGCCGGTCCGGAGAGGAGCTCCGGCGCAAAGACGAGGTTCGCGCGGACGAAGTCACCCTCCGGCGCGCTGCTCCCGAACCGGATGCCGGTCGCGACCCCGTAGATCGTGTTGTTGTAGATGCGCGCGCGACGGAGCGGCAGATCGTGATCGGTCACCACGATGGCGGCCCCGACCGCGTCGACGAAGACGTTGTCGTGGATGCTCACCCGGCCCGAGGCCTGGAGCAGCGCCTCGCGCGGGTTGTGGAAGAAGAGGTTGCCGTAGATCTCGTACTGGTTCTCGCTGCCGGGGCCCGTCTCGGGGAAGCCGCCGACGAGCAGGTTGGGCCTGTCTCCGTCGGGGCTCGGCGCGTCGTTCTTGATGAAGACGTTGTCGCGGATGATGGTCGACGTGGGCGTCTCGGGCAGGCCGCTCCCCTGCGGCCACGCGTTCTGGAACTTGATCTGCATGTTGTAGCCGATCGTGTTCATGACGAGATTGTTCTCGATCACGCCGTCGACGAACGGCTGGCTCCCGTCCGAGTTGCCCAGGTAGAGGCCGGTGCCCGCGCCGTCGATCAGGTTGCGCCGGATCACCCAGCCCCAGGTCGGCGACTTTGTCGAGATGGCCACGGTCTGCTGGGACGCGCCGTGGCCGACGAACCGACACCCCTCGATCGTGATGTGGTGGGTCGTGTTGTTCCCCTTCGTGCTCACGCCGAAGACGCCATCCAGGCCCTGGCCATCGATGGTGAGGTTCTTGACGACGACGTAGCTCGAGTCGGTGATCTCGACCGTGTTGCAGCAGCCGTTACCGGTGAACACCGCCGAGCCGTCGGCCGGCCCCTGGATGACGATCGGCTGGTCCGCGGTTCCGGCGAGCCCGACGATATCGAGGTTTCCGCTGTAGGTGCCGGGCGCGAGGTCGAGCGTGTCCCCAGCGACGAGCGACGGGATGACCGCCTCGTACGTCGACGGATCCGCGTCGACCGCCGCGGCGCCGCGCGTGGCGAGGAGGGTACCGATGCCGAGAAGCGAGGCAAAGAGCCGCATGCCCCAAGCGTACCGCGAGCTGCTGCGCGCCTCGCATGAAACCGAGCCCGTGGTGCGCGGGCCTCAGGGAGCGCGACGCACGACGAGGTTGGTCACGGCAGTTCCCTCGAGCGGGAACGTCGCGTTGAAGCCCAGTGCCTCGTAGTCGCCCGCGTGGGGACCGCCGGACACCGTGAAGGGCGCTGATTCGCCCTCGGCGATTGCCACCGGGCTGACCGCGTCGGGCCCCGACACCAGCCAGCGGCTCTGGAAATAGAAGCCGTCGAGCTCGCAGGTGTTGTCTTCGTAATCGATCACGAAAGGTGTCGTGTCGACGACGCCGACCCCGGCGACGAGCAACCAGAGACGCTCGCCGTCTTCCGTCCCGCCGCCCGCGGGGTCGTTGTCGACGCGCATCGCCAGCCGCCATTCGACCGGTGAGCCGGGGTACACGACGCTGGAGATCGTGCCGGTCGCCGTGACGCTCGTCCCCTCCACCAAGCCCACCGCGAGCGGCGATTGTCCGTCGCGGAGCGAGAAGCGAAGATCCGAGTCGGGGTCTCCGATGATGACGGTATTGCCATCGAGGCTGACCCTTCCGCTCGCGTCGAACGGCTTCTCGATCTGCTCGGCCGGCGCGTCGTCGCTCGCGATCACCTCTCCATCCGGGAGCTCTACGGTCCAGCCGAGCACCGCGCCCGGATCGGTGCAGCTGCCGCCTCCCCCACCGCCGCCTGCGCCGTCACCCCCTGCCCCGTCGCCGTTACCACCGCCGCCGTTCGCGCCTGCGCCGTCGTCATCGGTCGGCTCGACATCGACAGTCTGACAAGCGACAAGCGCGAGGCTCGCGCAAGCGACCACCACCCACGACGAAGCGAAGTTCCGCATGTGCCTCGGAATAGCAACCACTGTGCCGCCCAGCCGAGCAGTCATTTCCCGGCTTCGTTGCCGGCGCCCTTCCGCCCGAAGCTCACCTTGGCACAGGCTTGCGTCACGAACGTCAGCTCTTCTTCTTCGGAGCCTTCTTCGGCGACGGCGCCTCCCCTTCGTAACGCGCGAGGGCGTTCGCGAGCTCGGTCTTCACGCGCTCGCGTAGCTCGGGCGGCTCGATGACCTTCGCGGTCTCGCCGAAGCCGAGCACCCAGGTCGTCACCTCCGTCAGGTCGCCGATCTCCATCGTGAGTCGGATGCCGCCGTCCGGCAGCGACTCGAGCAGCTGGCTCGGGTGCATCTTGCGGGTCTCGACGTATTCGTTCACGCGCGAGTCGAACTCGATGACGACGCGCTGGGGCGACTTCCCGCGCCAGATCCCGAACTGCCCCTGGAAGTGGTCGTCGATCCTGAAGTCGTCGGGCAGATCGAAGCGCTCGGTCACCGCGCACTCGGTGTCGCGCATTCGGTCGAGCAGGAAGGTCCGGATCTCCTTCTTCGCCACCTGGTAGCCCACGCAGTAGATGGCCTCTTTGTAGAGGACCATCGCGTACGGGTGGATGATCGTCTTCTCGATCTTTCCGTCTTTCGGGCGCACGTAGCGGAAGTGGAGCGGGCGAAGGTCGGCGACCGCCTGAAAGACGTCGTCGAGCTCCTCCGTGCGGGACGCGTAGTCCTTCGGAGCGAAGGGGAGATAGAGGAAGCGATCCTCGAGACGGGCGTCGGCGACGCCTGCGTTCGGCCCACGCCCCGGGCGCCGCGCGACCCCGAGCAGCTTCTCGGAGGCCATCGAGATCTCGTCGTAGAGCGCTGAGCCGCGCATGGGCTCGAACAGCCGGCGCGCAGCGAGCAGCGCGTACGCCTGCGTGCGCCGCACCTCGACCTTGCGCACGGCCTCCCCGGGCCCGAGCTTCCAGAGGACCGGACCGCCCGGCTTCGAGCGCACGCTCACGATCTCGAGCTCTCGCTTCACGTGCGCGATGTACCGGCGCAGCGATCGCGGCGTGACCCCGAGCTCCGCCGCGAGCTCGTAGAGCGAGAGCCCCTTCGGATGACGCTGGAGGAGCGAGCGGAGCGTGTCGAGCCGCCTCGCCTGGGTAAACTTGCCGCGGGGTCGGCCGCGTTTCTTCGTGGAAAGGGGCGCCTCGGTCGTCATGACTCTTGCAGTCGCCCGCTGGTCTTACCCGAAGGAGGGGGGTCGGAGAAGGCAGAAGCCCGAGCGGGGTGGGGCCCCGCTCGGAAGGGTTCGTGAAGGCAGAAGCCCGAGCGGGGTTGGGGCCCCGCTCGGAAGGGTTCGTGAAGGCAGAAGCCCGAGCGGGGTTGGGGCCCCGCTCGGAAGGGTTCGTGAAGGCAGAAGCCCTCCCCGCATGTAGTCAACTCTCGCCAGAGGGACGAGGAGCTTCAGCCTCGTCCGGCAGTGGCCGTTGAGAAGAGGCGCCGGTTGTGTTGTGCTGACCCTGGATACTTCTACGTTCGCTGACGTCTCGGCAGCGCGCGTACACGAGGACAACCATGAACGTAGGCAAGCTCGTCCGTGGGCTCGGCGCACTCGCCGTCACTGCCGTCGTCTCGCTTCCCGCGCCCAAGGCGCAAGCGCAGAACTGCAACTCGCCGAACCCCGCCGACTGGCCGCCCCCGGCTCGGCCCTACTTCATGCTGGTCGTCGACACGAGCGGGTCGATGATCTCGTGCACGACCCCGCCCAGCAACTACCCGGTCGAGTGCAACCAGAACGCGGCGGGCTACGCGCTCAACTCCTGCGGGATGGTGCCGAACCGCATCAACGACGCGAAGTGCGCGCTGAGGCAGACGGTCCAGGCCTTCAGCGGAGAGGTCAACTTCGGCCTCGCGACCTACGCCTATACCCTGACGAACTGTACCGCCGGCGCCTGCGTCAGCGACTGCGGCACGCCGAACGGCGGCAACTGCAACGGCGACAACTACCAGTGCTCGAACGGGACCTACCCCGACTCGGGCGGCACGCAGTGCGGCAACGTCCCGTTCTGCAGCAGCGGAGCCGGCCCGGCCGCTCCCGCGTTCCCCGAGAGCACCTGGCGCAACGGCGGCAACGTCGTCGTTCCGATGAAGCCCGACCCGATCAGCGGGCCGCCCGCCGCCGACAACACCTCCGAGCTCCTCGAGTGGTTCGACGGCCAATGCGGCAACAGCAAGGAGCTCTGGGCGAACGGCAGCACGCCGATCGCCGGCTCGCTCGAGTCGGTCGCCATGTACCTGCGCACGGGCTGGCGCATCTGGGACGAAAACGGCAGCTCCCCTGCGGCGGACGCGTATTGCCCGCCCCTGCAATACACGCAGAGCACGCCCATGACGGCGACCGACCCGTCGTGCCGCCCGGTGAACATCATCCTGGTGACCGACGGCGACGACACCTGCGAGGGCACGGCACAAGACGGGCTGAACTTCTCCATCGCGGCCGCCTCGGACCTCCATAACAACGGCATCACGATCGGCGGCACGAACTGGCCGGTGAACGTCTACGTCGTGAACTTCGCTGGCGGCACGCAGGCCAACACCGACGCGATCGCCGCCGCTGGCGGCACCGGCTCGTCGCTCTTCGCGACGAACGAGGTCGAGCTCGCGCAGGCGCTCTCCTCCATCATCGCGGGCGCGGTCGCCCCCGAGGTCTGCAACAACGGCGACGACAACTGCAACGGCTGCGTCGACGAGGGCTACAAACACTACTGCAACACGGGGCAGGCGTGCTGCTCCTGGGGCAACCCCAACCAGCGCCTCACGTGCCTGACGAACTACCAGAACAGCATCACGCCCGCAGATCCGGACGGAAACCTCGCGCTCTTGCCTTGCACCACCCAGGCGCAGGCGGGCAATTCGGCGACCTGGCTCTGCTACAACCCGGGCGATCCGTGCGACAACGCGGACAACAACTGTGATGCGGGCATCGACGAGGGCGCGACGAAGTGCGGCTCGCCCGCCCACTGCCCGCTGACCGAGACGTGCAACTCGCAGGACGACGACTGCGACGGCCTCACCGACGAGGCCGGCGTGTGCGGCTCCTGCACGCCCACGCCCGAGGTCTGCGACGGCTGCGACAACAACTGCAACGGCGTCGTCGACGAGAACATCGCGCCCGTCGCGTGTGGCCTGTCCACGCCGGCGAGCTGCGCGGGCACCAAGGCCTGTCTGCTCTCGGGCCAGCCCGTTGCGCCCGGCGGTTGCTTGCCGAACGGCGGCTTCGGTCCGTGCAACAACAACCCGCAGGCCGAGGTCTGCGACACCATCGACAACGACTGCGACGGCATCGTCGACGACGGGATTCTACCGACCCCGTGCGGGACACCGGGCCTGAACTATGGTCCCAACAGCCATTGCAAGCAGGGCACCCAGGCCTGCGGCGGGACGTGCATCGGCTTCGTCGGTCCGGCGACCGAGATCTGCAACGGCATCGATGACGATTGCGACGGTCAGGTGGACGAGCCCAACCTGCCCGGCGTGGGGCAAGCCTGCGGCGTCAACACACCGCCTTGCTCGCCTGGCGTGACCGCCTGTGTCAACGGAGCGATCGTCTGCCAGGGCGGCGTGCAGCCGACAGGCGAGGTCTGCGACGGCGTCGACAACAACTGCAACGGCTTCACCGACGAAGCGCCGCTGACGGACGCGCCGCTGCCGAACCAGAACGGGTGCTGGAACGTGCCCGGCAACTGCTGCGCGCACGACAACCTCTCCTGGTGCCCGCCCGCGGGCGGCACCTGCTTCGGCGTCGGCGTCCTCACCTCCCCTTGCAGCGCGGGCACGCTCGTCTGCGGCGGCGCCCAGGGCTGGGTCTGCCAGGGCGGCACGCTGCCGGCCGGCGAGGTCTGCGACGGCGTCGACAACGACTGCGACGGAACGCCCGACGACGGGTCCTTCCCCCAGGAAGGGCAGCCCTGCGGCCAGAGCGCCCCGCAGAACCCCGACCCGCCCGGCTGCACCCCCGGTGGTTGCCAGCAGGGTGTCATCGATTGCCAGGGCGGCGTCCTCGACTGCGTCGGCGACGTCCCCGGCGTCCCGGAGCTGTGCAATGGCGTCGACGACAACTGCGACGGCACTTGCGACAACGGCTTGCCGATCGGCGCGCCATGTGACCCGACCTACGACCAGGGCGACTTCCCCGACACCGACCCGTCGATCTTCCCGTGCCAGCTCGGCAACCTGCAGTGCGACGGCCTCGGCGGGCTCATCTGCGTCGGCGCGGTCGGCCCCACGGCCGAGCTCTGCGACGGCAACGACAACGACTGCGACGGCAACGTCGACGAGACCGGGCCGCAGCCGAACGGCATCGACGGCACCGCGGACCCGAGTGATCCCAACCACGTCATCGGGCAGCAGTGCCCGGACGACATGACCGAGATCTGCACCCCCGGCCAATGGCAGTGCGTGAACGCCGACGTCCAATGTGTGGGCGTCGATCAGGGCACGTTCGAAGCCTGTGATTGCCAGGACAACGACTGCAACGGCGTGACAGACAACGAAAACGACCGCGGCGAGCCGCTGCTCTGCAGCCCTGGCAAGTCGTGTGTCAACGCCAACGGCAGCTGCCAATGCGCCATCCCGTGCAACGGCGAGTTCTGCCCCTCCGGGCAGGTCTGCCTCGACGTCGTCTCGAGCGAGACGGGCCAGCCGCTCGGCAAGTTCTGCGTCACCGACTCGTGCGGGGACTGCGGAACGAAGACCGTGACCGACGCGAACCAGAACGTGCTCTGCGCGCCGGCCGGCACCGTGCTCGACGACTGCTACGAGCCGCCGACCTGCGTCTGCAAGGGCCAGAACGGTTGCCAGCCGCCCTGCTTCGGCGTCACGTGCTCCACCCCCGAGGTCTGCGCGAGCTACGGGCCGAACGCCGGGCAATGCGCCGACAACACCTGCTTCAACACGGGCTGCCCGGGTTGCGGAATGGTGTGCAGCGACGACGGAAGCTGCGTGATGAACCCGTGCACCGACGATTCGTGCCCAGCCGATCAGGTCTGCAAGCCGAGCGACGACTTCCTGTCGTTCGAGTGTTTGCCGTCCTGCGCCACTGCGATGTGCAACACCGGCGAGGTCTGCGTCGACGGCGCGTGCGTCGCCGACTGCAGCCCCGCTTGCCAGGCGGGCGAGTTCTGCGACTACTCGCAGAGCCCGCCGGCCTGCGCCACGAACCAGTGCTTGGACGGCGAATACTGCGAGGACGGGTCGTGTTGCGATCCGGCCGACGGCTCGTGCGGCGCCTGCCCGTGCGAAGGCGTGCTCTGCCCCGACGGACAGGTCTGCGAGAAAGGCGAGTGCAAGCTCAGCTCGACCGGCGAAGGTGGCGGCGGCAGCACCGGCGCCACGACCGGCGCAGGCGGCGGCGGAACCACCGGGACCGGCGCCGGCGCCTCCGGCGAAGGGGCCGGCGACGCGTCCGGCGTCTGGGGCCTGGCGACCGGCGGCGGCGGCTGCTCGTGCGAGACGACCGGGACCTCTTCGCGAGGTGACGGAGCGCTCTTCGCGCTGGCCGCCGTGGCCTTCGTCGGCGCCCGCAGGAAGCGGCGGCCACGCAAGAGCGCGCAGCGCGGTCAGGAGGCGTCGCGATGAGCCAGCGTCTCCTCTTCGCCTGCGTCGCCGCCGGTACCGTGGCCCTCGCCTTCGCGACGGGCTGCGACACCGAGGCCTTCTGCTTCGCCGACTGCGGGGAAGGAGCCTCCGCGAGCAACGGCACCGCCAGCGGCGGGAACGACTCGACGGGCTCCTTCAACGCCGGCGGCTCCACCGGCGCCTTCACCACGGGCTCGGGGATGGGCGGCATGGGCCCTTGCACACCCACGAACGGCGGCCTCGAGATCTGCGACGGGCTCGACAACGACTGCAACAGCGTCGTCGATGACATCCCCGGCATCGACTACGACGCGGTCGAGACCTGCGGCCTTTGCAGCAACAACTGCCTGAACAAGCTGCAGTTCATGGAGAACATCACCTGCACGCCCAGCCCCATGCCGGGGCAGACCCCGGGCACGTGCAACGGTGACTGCATCCAGGACTACTACGACTTCGACATGAACCCCGACGACTGCGAGACGTTCTGCCAACAGACGTCTCCGTCGGACACCGTCTGCAACAACAAAGACGACGACTGCGACGGGACGGTGGACGACGACGTCGACCTCTGCACCACGACCGACTGCGGCTCGTGCGGCAACATCTGCGTGGTCGCGAACGGGACCCCGTCCTGCGTGAAGCTGGACATGGACCCGACCTGCAACGCGAACAACATGCAGTGCCAGATCGGCGGCTGCTCGGCGGGCTGGGTGGACCTCGATCTCCAGTACGCGACCGGCTGCGAGTACGCCTGCACGCCGACGGGCCCCGAGCTCTGCGGCGACCAGATCGACAACGACTGCGACGGCCTGGTCGACGGGCTCGACGACCTCTCGATGGATCCGGCGATCGGCCAGCCGTGCTTCGGCGACCCGGACGGCATCTGCGCGCTCGCGACGCACGAGGGCATCACGGCCTGCGTCAACGGCGCGGTCGCCTGCACCGGGCCGGACGTCCTCTTCGAAGGCGACGTCCTCGAGACCTGCAACAACCTCGACGACGACTGCGACGGCATCACCGACGACAACCCCTCCGACGTCGGCGGAGCCTGCGGCACGAGCAACAACTACCCGTGCACGTTCGGCACCTGGCAGTGCGTCGGGGGCGCCCTCGACTGCGCGGGCGACATCAACCCCGGCGTCGAGATCTGCAACGGCGTCGACGACGACTGCGACGGCCAGATCGATCTCCAGAACGGAAGCGCGCCGTCCGACTCGGTGGGCGCCTGCAACGTCCCTATCCCGCCGCCGGCCAACCCGCCGGGGACGACCTCGCCCTGCGTGGCCGGCACCAAGGCCTGCGTGGGCGGCGTGGTCTCCTGCCTGGGCTCCGTCGGACCGACGGCGGTGACCGACCAGTGCGGTGACGACTCGAACTGCGACGGCACGCTCAACAACCAGCCCAACTTCCTGACCGACGTCACCCACTGCGGCAACTGCAACACGAACTGCCAGACCGGCTCGGTGAACGCCATCTGGGCATGCGTCAACGGCGGCTGCCAGTTCCAGGGCTGCCTCCCGGGCTGGGTCGATCTGAACAACGACCAGCAGTGCGAGTACGCGTGCACGTTCGTCTCGGCGCAGGAGGCCTGCAACGGCCAGGACGACGACTGCGACGGCCAGATCGACGAAAACGTCCTGGCCCCCTCCCCGGTCCAGGTCTGCGGGGTGAGCCCGGCCGCCACGCGCCCCGAGTGCACCTCGCAGGTCCAGGTGACGTGCAACGCGGGCAACTGGCAGTGCACGTTCCCCGCAGGCGTCTGCGGCCCGAGCTGCGCGCTGGCGACCGAGACCTGCGACGGCCTCGACAACGACTGCGACGGCTTCATGAACGAAAACGTCGCCGACTACGGCCAGCCGTGCGCGAGCGACGACGGCCTCACGCCGGGCCACGGAAAATGCAGGACCGTGGGCACGAAGGTCTGCTTGAACGCCACCACGACGACCTGCAGCGCGACAAAGGCCGACTGCAACCTCCTCCCCGGCGGCTGCACCGAGCTCTGCGACGACGTCGACAACGACTGCGATGGCCTGGTCGACGAGACCTTCAACAACAAGGGCACCGTCACGGCGCACTTCTACAGGCCGAAGGTCGTGAGGATCTCGAGCGCCCCGAACGTCTGGACCTACCAGTACGAGGCGAGCCGCCCCGACGCGACAAACGTCGTGCCGGGGACCGGGAACGGCTACTGGACGAGCGCGCCGCTCGGCAACACCCTCGACAAGACGGTGTCGTGCTCGGAGCCCACGAAGATCCCGTGGTTCAACGTCACGCCGCAGGAGGTCGAGCAGACCTGCCAGGCGATGGGCGGCACCATCTGCAGCACCGCGAACTGGAAGACGGCCTGCGCCGTCACGCCCGGCAGCGGCGCCGACTGCACCTGGGGCTACGCGCCGTTCGGCGCGGCGTGCACCTCGTCCTTCACGGCCACCAAGCAGTGCAACCTCGGCTACTTCGACTTCAACACGTCGTCGGCGGGCGATCAGGACGGTCTTCTGCCCACGGCCTCGGCGCTGCTCCAGAACTGCAACGCCGACTGGACCGGCCTGCTCGGCAACGTGAACCCCACGAACAAGCTCTTCGACATCACCGGCAACGTCCGCGAGATCACGCGGCTCAACGCGAGCACGTACATCCTGATGGGCGGCGCGTTCAGCAGCCAGGCCGAGTCGGGCGCCACGTGCGACTTCGACTTCTACGCGGTCGAGAGCGACTTCAAGTTCTTCGACACGGGCTTCCGCTGCTGCTTCACGCAGGACCCGACGCTCTGACCCCTTCGCCCCCTCCACTCTCGTGGAGGGGGCTGTGCTAGGTTTCCGCTCGTGAAGAGCCTCGTGGAGCTCATCGCGCACAAGCGCGACGGTGGCGAGCTGTCCCCCGCCGATATCGAGCGCGTCGTCGGCGCGCTCGTGTCGGGGGATCTCGCCGACTACCAGATGACGGCCCTCTTGATGGCCATCTTCCTTCGCGGGATGAGCGACACCGAGACGGTCGCCCTCACGAACGCCATGACCCGCTCGGGGGACGTGCTCGATCTGTCGGGCGTGCCTGGGGTGAAGGTCGACAAACACTCGACCGGCGGCGTCGGCGACAAGGTCTCCATCTGCCTGGCTCCGCTGGTCGCGGCCTGCGGCGTCCCGGTCCCGATGGTCTCCGGCCGCGGCCTCGGCCACACCGGCGGCACCCTCGACAAGCTCGAGGCGATCCCCGGCTTCTCGGTGAACCTCGACACCTCCCGCTTCGCGGAGATCGTCCGTGACGTGGGCACCTCGATGATCGGGCAGACCGCGCGCATCGCCCCGGCGGACAAGCGCATCTACGCGCTGCGCGACGTGACCGCGACGGTCGAGTCCATCCCCCTCATCGTCGCGAGCATCCTCTCCAAGAAGCTCGCCGAAGGCATCGACGGGCTCGTCCTCGACGTGAAGGTCGGCCGCGGCGCCTTCATGAAGACGGAGGCCGACGCGAGACGCCTCGCCTCGGCCTTGGTCCGGGTGGGCACCGCCGCGGGCAAGAGCGTCGTCGCGCTCCTCACGCGGATGGACGCGCCGCTCGGCCTCGCCATCGGCAACGCCAACGAGACCCGCGAGGCGCTGCTCGTCCTCGCGGGCGTCGGGCCCGCCGATCTCGTCGAGTGCACCTACGCGCTCGGCGCCGAGATGCTCGTCATGGGCCGCGCGGCCGGCTCGCTCGAGGAGGCCCGCGCGAAGCTCGCGGCCGCGGTCGCCTCCGGGAAGGCCGCGGAGGTCATGGAGCGCATGATCGCGGCTCACGGCGGCGATCCACGCGTCGTGGCGGACCCGTCCCTGCTCGCCGTCGCGCCGAAGACCGTCGAGGTCGTCGCGAGCCGGAGCGGGTTCGTCTCGCGCATCGACGCGCTCGAGCTCGGCCTCTCGGCGATCGAGCTCGGGGCCGGCCGCACGCGCGCCGACCAGGCGGTCGATCACGGCGTCGGCATCGACCTCCGCAAGAAGCCCGGCGACGCCGTGCAGGCGGGCGAGCCGCTCTGTGTCGTTCGTGCTCGCGACGACGCCGCGAGCACGATCGCCCGGATCGCCGCCGCTTTTGCGATCGACGACCGCTGCCCGGAAGACAAGCCCATCGTCATCGGCCGCATCGACAGATCCACCGCGGAGTGACAGGTGGGCTACCGGCGGATCGTCCTCTTGCTGGTGACGCTCGGCCTGGTCCCCGCCGGGCTCCTCTCGGCCATCGGCGTCATCTTGCTCATGGTGGGCGAGGCGGTGAACCTGCTCATGGGGATCCTCATCCTCACGTTCACGGGCACGCTCGTGACGGGCACGATCCTCGTTTGGGTCTTCCTCCGTCGTGAGAAGAACCTCTCGGAGCTCCAGTCGGACTTCGTCTCCAAGGTGAGCCACGAGCTCCGAACCCCGCTCACGTCGATCCGCATGTTCTCCGAGACGTTGAAGCTGAGGCGCGGCGACGCCGCCACGGAGGATCGCTGCATCGAGGCGCTCGAGCGCGAGAGCACCCGGCTCCAGGGCCTCATCGATCGCCTCCTCGCCTGGGGCCGGATGGAGAGCGGGATGCGCGTCTACGATCTGGCGGAGCACGACGTCTCGGCGATCGTGGAGGAGGCGATCGGCGCGTTCGAGCCGACCCGGGAGCGACGCGACGTCGAGGTGACGACCGACGTCCCGCCGCGGTTGCCCAAGCTCTGGTGCGACCGGGCCGCCCTGGTCGACGCGCTCGTGAACCTCCTCTCGAACGCGTACAAATACGGCGGCAACCCGAAGAAGATCGAGGTCTCGGCGCGCACCGAGAAGGGCAAGACGAAGATCTCCGTGGCGGACAACGGGCTCGGTATCGCCCCGCGCGAGCAGAAGCGGATCTTCTGGAAGTTCTACCGGGTCGACGACAAGCTGACCCGCAAGCAGGACGGCTCCGGGCTCGGGCTCTCCATCGTGCAGCACGTGGCCAGGGCGCACCGAGGCAAGGTCGAGGTGGAGAGCGCGCCCGGGGCCGGAAGCAAGTTCACACTCGTGGTCCCGACAGAGCGCCCGGTCTCCGACGCCCTCATCCCGGAGGGCCGAACGGCGACAAGCGAGAGCCCGCCCGCATGACCCCCACGACCCGCAAGACCGTGCTCGTCGTCGAGGACGACGCTTCGATCGCCATGGGCCTCGAGCTGAACCTCACGGCCGAGGGCTACAACGTCATCACCGCCGCGGACGGCGAGGACGGGCTCGAGCTCGCGCGCAAGGGGGCCGACCTGGTCGTCTTGGACGTGATGCTCCCCCGGCTCAACGGCTTCGAGATCGTGAAGAAGCTCCGGGGGGAGAACAACCCCGTGCCCGTCATCATGCTGAGCGCGCGCGGCGCGGAGCTCGACAAGGTCATGGGCCTCGAGCTCGGCGCCGAGGACTACATCACGAAGCCCTTCGGGTTGGCGGAGCTGCTCGCGCGCGTGAAGGCGGTGCTCCGGCGCGACGCGATCGCTCGCAGGCCGGAGAGCGTGGTGCGCGCGGCCAGCCTGGAGATCGACGCCGGGACCCGCGTCGTCCGCAAGCGGGGAGACGTGGTGGAGCTGACGGCGACCGAGTTCGACGTCCTCTCGTGTCTCGTGAACGCCCAGGGCAAGGTCCTCACCCGCGAGCAGATCCTCGCCCGCGTCTGGGGCGTGAACCACCACGGCACGCCGCGCACGGTGGACAACTTCATCCTCCAGCTCCGCAACAAGCTGGAGGAAGATCCGCAGGCGCCGCGGCACATCATGACGGTGCGTGGGGTGGGGTATCGGTTCGCGGCGTAGCCCACGGACGATGATGGTTGGCGTGCTGCGTCGCCTCGAGCTCGCTGAGCTTCAGCGTGCGCGCGATGTCGTCGCGGCTGAGCGTCCCGAGCACCATGCCGCCGTCGCCGACCACGACGAGAGGGACATCGCGCTCGGACATCAGGCGGAGCGCGGTGGTCGCGTCCGCGGAGGCGGACACGGGCGCGACGGGGGTCACGATCGCGCGGACCGTCACCACGGCGCGCTGATCCGCGGGCACCTTCTGCAGATCGTCGAGCGTGAGGACGCCGACCGCGCCGCCGCCCTCCATCACGACGTAGGCGGTGGTCCGGTCCCGCAACATCTGCTCGGCCGCGGCGTCGACGGTGATCTCGCCCGGCAACATGGAGACGCCGCGCTGCATGATGTCGCCGACGCGGAGCCCGCCGAGGATCGCCCGCACCATCACCGTGCGCGTCTCGGCTTCGGCGCCGATGAACACGAAGAACGCCACGAGCAGCAGGAACATGTTGAAGCTCACCAGCGCCCAGAGCCCGAAGAGGACGGCGAACCCCTTCCCGACTCGCGACGCGACGCTCGTCGCGCGCACCGCGCCCATCCGATCGGTCAACAGGGCGCGCAGGATGCGACCGCCGTCCATGGGGAACGCCGGCAACAGGTTGAAGACGCCCAGGAACACGTTGAGGCTGCCGAGGTAGAAAAACGCGAACCGGAGGTTGAACGAGGCCCAGTCGGAGTAGCGGTGCACGAGGAAAAACACCCCGCCGAGGGCCAGGCTGACGAGCGGGCCGACCAGCGCCATCACGGCTTCCTGGCGAGCCTTCTCGGGCGGCTCCGAGATCTCCGAGACCCCGCCCACCATGAGCAACGTGATGCCGCGCACGCGCCCGCCCCTCTGCAGCGCGTACAGCGAGTGGGCCAGCTCGTGGACGAGAACTGACGCGAAGAGCGCCAGCGCCACACCCAACCCCCACAACAAGGGCCTGCCGACCAGCTGGTCCGGCGGAACGTCGGCGACGAGCGCCGCGGTCCGGAACGTGCGCGAGAACGCGAACGCGAGGAACGGCAGGACGATCAGGAAGCTCCAGTGGAGCCGGATCGGGATCCCTCGGATCGTGAAGATGCGGAAACCGCCCATGACGGGGCGATCGATGCGAGCCCCGTGCCGGGAGCCGGGGAGGCTCAGGGCGCGCAGAGCTTGTTGAGCTCTTGCACGATCGGGTCCTCTTTCTCGACGGCGGTCGTCAGCGCCGTCCGACCCTTCGCGACGCGATCCAGGTCCTTTTTCTCGGCAGCGTCCGCGATCTCGCGGGCCGCGGTGGCCACCTCTTTGGCCATCGCGCCGTACCGCTGCGCGATGCCCTTCGTCTCCGGGAGCGAGAGCGAGAGCTTCTGGGCCTCCTCCGCGGTCTTGTCGGCCGTCTCGGCCATGGCGCGGAGCTCGAGCGTCCCGGAGGGGTCGTTTTTCTCCTGCTTCTGGCCCTTCTCGAGCGAGCTGATGCCGCGGTTGATCACCCCGACCAGCTCGGTGCACTCCGAATGTTTCTTCGAGCCGCAGCCGGCGACGCTCGAGAGGAGGGCCGCGGCGACGACCCCCAGGGCCACCACCTCGCGCATGACGGTTCTTTCTCCGGGCCTCCGGAGCGGGGCCCGAACCCCACTCGGAAGAACTCCGCATAGCCGGCCCCTCGCATGAGCGCAACTTCCAGGCCTCCAGGGCTTGGTCCGGCGGCACCCATCTGCTACCCCACCGCCACGATGGACCAGGTCCTCCTCCGGGGCTACCTCGCGACGCTCTACGAGATCCCGACCACCGCGGGCCCGCTGCGGGTGTCGCTCGACGGCGAGAACACGACGGATCCACGAGGGATGCCGGAGATCCTGATGCGGCGTTTCGCGCTGCTCACGGCCTACAATCCCCGCTCCATGCTCCTGCCCAGGCGCGTGAACGAGGGGCGGCACCTCGTCCTCCGGGACCTGCTCATCCTCGGCTGCTACCGGGTCGAGCCCGTCGTCGGCAGCGAAGGCGAGGGCGAAGGCACCTTCCGGGAGCCTTGCTGGCTGGTGCACGGCATGGACCGCGAGGAAGCCATCGCGTTCGGGCGGGTCTTCCGGCAGAACACCGTCGTTTACGCGCAGGACGGTCGGCCCGAGCTCATCGTCACCGACCCCACCGCCGACGACGTCGGCAGGACCTACCAGGGCAACTGGCGTATCCGCGCATGATCGAGGTCAGGCGCCTCTCCAAATCGTACGGCTCGTTCCAGGCGGTGAAGGACATCTCCTTCGAGGTGGCCGCGGGCGAGGTCGTGGGCTTCCTGGGGCCAAACGGCGCGGGCAAGAGCACCACCTTGCGCATCCTGGCCGGCTTCCTCGGGCCCACCAGCGGGGAGGTGCGCGTCGCCGGCTTCAGCATCACCGATCAGCCGCTCGAGGCACGCGAGAACATCGGCTACATGCCCGAGACCTCGCCGCTCTACCCGGAGATGCGGACCGACGAGTACCTCCGCTACCGGGCCGAGCTGAAGGGCGTCAAAGGCAACAAGCGCCGCGCGGCCGTGGAAGAAGCGATGCGCGACGCCGGGCTCGACGGCATGGAGCGCGTCCTCATCGGTCAGCTCTCGAAGGGCTACCGCCAGCGGGTCGGCCTGGCCGACGCCATCGTCGCCTCGCCCAAGCTCCTCATCCTCGACGAGCCCACGGCCGGGCTCGACCCGAACCAGATCCGCGAGGTGCGCGACCTCATCGCGCGGCTCCGGGAGAAACACACGGTGCTCGTGTCCACCCACATCCTGTCGGAGGTGGAGGCCATGTGCACACGCGGCATCGTCATCGCCCGCGGGGAGCTCGTGGCCGAAGGGACGATCGACGAGCTCCGGGCGCTGCGCCGCGCCGACGGCGTGCGCGCGCGCGTCCGAGGGGATGCAGACAGCGCGGTCAGCATCATCGCCGCCATCCCCGGCGTCGCCTCGGCGGAGGCGACGGACGAAAACGGGCACGTGCTCGTCTCCTTCGAAGACGGCGCCGACAGCGACGAGATCGCCGAGAAGATCACGGCTCTGCTCGTGGCCGCCGAGTTCGGCGTCCTCGAGCTGGTCCCGCGCTCCTCGCTCGAGCAGGTCTTCGCCGAGCTCACGAGAGGTGAGCCGACATGAGAGGGTTCTGGCCCATCTTCAAGCGCGAGCTGCTCGCGCAGGTCGTCACGCCGGTCGCCTGGGTCCTCGCGGTCGCGTTCCTCCTGTTGCAGGGCCTCTTCTTCTTCCTCCTCGTCGCAAACTTCGCGTCCCAGCAAGACGTCATCCTCGGCGCCGGCCCCGTCGAGGCCTTCTTCGGCCAGACGGCGCTCTTCTACTTCCCGCTCGCGATCATCTGCCCGATGCTGACGATGCGCCTCTTCGCCGAGGAGCGACGGACGGGCACAATCGAGGCGCTGCTCACCGCGCCGGTGGGGACGGCCGGGGTCGTGCTCGGGAAATACCTCGCCGCGTTCGCCGTCTACCTGGGCCTCTGGGCGCCGACCGTGCTCTACCTGGTCCTGCTCTCGCGGTTCGGCGAGATCGACGTGCGCCTCGTCGCCACTGGCTACCTGGGGACGGCGCTCGTCGGCGCCGCGTATCTGTCCATCGGCACGCTCGCGAGCGCCATGACATCGAGCCAGCTGGCCGCCGCGGTGGGCGGGGCGGCGTTCATCCTCCTGCTCTTCGCGTTCGGCTTCGCCGAGTTTTTCCTCGAAGCGGGCCCCTCGCGTGACATCGCGTCTCACATCTCGGTGTGGGCGACGATGAACGACCTCTCGCGCGGGCTCGTGGACTCGCGCCGCCTCGTCTTCTGGGGCGCGCTCATCGTGGTCCCGCTCTTCGTCACCGTCCGCACCGTGGAGTCCTGGCGATGGGGGTGAGCGAGAAGAAGAAGGTCCGCAAGAAGGCCGCGCCCGAAGCAGGCAAGGCCAAGAAGCCCACACCGAAGGCGCGCACGGCCGCCGCGAGCGCGGCGCTGCCGAAGGCCCCCGGCGGGACCGATCGGCTCACGCAGGTCTCGGCCGCGGCCAGCGTGGTCGCCGCGATCGTCCTCGCCTTCTGCCTCAACGTGCTCGTGAGCCGGCACTACGCCCGGTGGGACCTGACGACGGGAGGCCAGTTCACGCTCTCCGACGCGACCAAGGAGACGCTGGCGTCGCTCAGCGAGCCGGTGAAGCTCGTGGTCCTCCTCTCCAAGGACGATCCGCTCGGCGTCACGGTCGACGAGATGCTCGAGAGCTACAGCGCGCAGACGAAGCAGCTCGAGATCGAGCGCGTCGACCCCGATCGGGACCAAGCGAAGCTCCTCGAGGTCCAGAAAAAGTACGGCGTCTTGGCCGGCCAGAAGGGCGACCGCGTCGTGACCGACACCGCCATCATCGCGATCGCCGGGGAGCGCCACCACTACGTCGCCGGCGACGATCTCGTGCGTGTCGAGGAGGGCGACGAGAGCCGGGCCCGGCCGCGGCTCGAGCACGCCCTCACCGGGGCGATCCGGAGCGTGCTGACGTCCGACAAGCCGAAGATCTGCTTCACCTCCGGCCACGACGAGCCCTCCCTGGAGACGGCTGTCACCGGCTACGCGGAGCTCCGCGAGCGGCTCGTGAAGAACAACTTCGACGTCGCGGCGGTGTTCGGGGCGGACGCCGCGGAGCAGGCTGCGAGCCCGCTCGACGGCTGCGCCTTGCTCGTGCTGGCGGGCCCACGCGCCCCGATCCCGGCCGACCACCTCGCCGCGATGAAGACCTTCATCGAAAACGGCGGGGACGCGCTCCTCGTCGTGGGGCCGGTCCCCAACCCCGAGCAGACCGACTGGATCCCGCTCGGGGTGGAGCCGCTGACGGCGCTCGCCGGCGTCGCGGTCGAGGCCGACCTCGTGTTCGAGCTCGACCCCACGATGAAGCCCCAGCGAGGCGACGGGGAGGCGTTTTTCCCGAAGGTCCAGGCGCACCCGATCAACCGGCGCCTCCAGCGTGAAGAAGACAGTGGTGTCATGCCGCTCGTGTTCCTCGCGTCGTCCGTCCGCGACCTCGGAACCGCGCTCAAGCCCGAGCCGCTCCTCCGCACGAGCGAGCGCTCCGTCGGGGTGGAGAGCTTCTGGCAACGCTCGGAGTCCGCCGGCATGAAGCCCGGCCCCGACGATCACCAGGGCCCGCTCACCATCGCGACCGCGACCGAGCGACCGCCCGCGCCAGGGAAGAAGCGCGGCGCCCGCGTCGTCGTCCTCGGCGCGATCTCTCCGGTCATGGGCGGCAACTGGCGGCAGACCGAACACTACGGCACGACCCTCTTCGTCGAGGGGGCGATCACCTGGCTCACGGAGCACGAGGCCTTCCTCGACATCCCCGACAAGCCCCTCGTCACGAGCGGGCTCAAGCTCACCGAGGACGCGCTCTCGAGCATCTTCCGCTTCGTCGTTCTCCTGATCCCGCTGCTCGTGCTCGCGCCTGGGATTTACGTCGTCTACTCGCGCAGGCGCAGGCCCGCCCAGCCGAAAGAGGCGGAGTCATGAGCCTGAGCCCCGCGCTCTTGAAGAGACATTTCACGAACCTCCTGCTCACGGCGCTCGCGCTCGTCGCCGTCGTCGTCACCCTCGTGGACAGCGGGTCGGTGACGACCTCGGAGGCCGAGCGGCGCAAGCAGAACCTCTTCCCTGCCTGGCGGCACGACGACGTCTCCCATGTGGCCGTCGAGCTGCCGGAGGAGCGCTACGAGCTCGACCGCAAGGCCGGGCAGAACGGGCGCACGTGGGATCTCATCCAGGACGGGATCACCTACGCGGCGGACGAGCAGGTCGTCGATCGGCTCCTCGGGACCTTCGAATACGCGACGTTCTCGCGCGAGATCCCGGCGGCGAGCGTCGACCGAGCGACCATGGGGCTCGACTCCCCGTCCTCGCGGTTCGCGATCGCGATGGGCAGCCTGTCCTTCAAGCTCGCGGTCGGAAAGCCGAACGCGGCGGGCGACGGCGTCTACGTCGAGATCGCCGATCGCGGCGTGTACCTCGTCGCCGCGTCGCTGGCGCGCTCGCTCGTCGTCCCCTCGAAGGAGCTCCGCGGGCGCGAGTTCGTCCCCTATCTGTCTACCGACCTGAAGGAGATCACGCTCGAGGGCGAGGGCGGGACGCGCAAGTTCGAGCGCGCGCCCTGGGGCGGCGGCCGCGGGAGCGGCTTCCGCTTCCCCGCCGGAGCCGAGGGCCGCGGCGGGCGCAGGGTGGACGCCACGCGCCTCGACCAGGTGTTCGTCTCCTTCGGTCGCATGCAGGCGCAGACGTTCCTCGATCCCGAGCGCGCCAAGGCGGCGTCCAAGCCGCGCGTCACCGTCACGCTCGTCCCCCAGGAGGGACCGCGGGGTGTGCTCCTGCTCGGCGGGGAGTGCCCGGAGAAGAAGGGGCTCATCGTCGCCATCCGCACCGAGCCAACCCCGCTCTCGGTCTGCCTGCCGGAGGGCGTGCTCGGGCCCCTCGAGCGACCGCTCGAAGCGTTCGACGACACGGGCCTGCTGGGCGCCACCACGGACGAAATCTCGGAGCTCAAGATCGAGCAGGGCGACAAGACCCTCGAGATCGTCCGCACCGGCTCCGGCTTCTCGATGCGCAGACCCGAGGTGCGCGACGTGGATCTCGATCTCGGCAACGGCCTGCTCGACGCGATCACCGGCGCACAAGGGACGCTCACGAAAGAAGACGTGCCCTTCGCCGAGGGGCCGCGCACCAAGGTGCGCGTCGTGTCGGTCGGCGGCATGCCCGGCCCCGACGGCAACGTCCCCGAGCGGGTCGAAGAGCTGGAGATCGGCGCCGCAGAGAGCGGCGAGCTCGTGGCGCTCCGCAAGGAAGACGGCGTGAAGCTCGTGATCGGCGCCGTCGCGGCGCAGGCCTTCCGCCCCGATGACCTGGCCCTGCGCGACACGGCGCTCTTCACGGTCTCGCCGGAGATCATCCAAGGGATGAGCATCGAGCAGGGCGGCCGCACGCAGCGGTTCGAGCGCGAGGCGGGGGCGTTCACGCTGCTCGAGCCCAAAGGCAAGGGGCTCGCCGCCGACACGACGTTTGCGGCCGAGGCGATCACCGCGTTCGCGAAGCTGCGCGCGGAGCGCTGGGTCGCGCGTGCGCCGCAGCCGGCGTTCGGCCTCGGCGAGCCTCGAATCCGCGTCACCGCACACCTGGCAGAGGGCGCCGCGAAGGACGAGGCCGGCCGCACCGTGACCATCCGCGTGGGCGCGCGCACGGACGACGGCTCGTACGCGCAGATCGAGGGCAAAGACGACGTCTTCGTGATGCCTCGCCGGTTCGAGTCCATCGTCTCCAAGCTCTTCGTCTCCCGGCAGGAGTTCCCGATTCCTCCCGAGCTGATCGAGGAGGTCACGATGCAGCGAGGGGACAAGAAGCTCACCCTGAAGCGCGACGGAAAGCAGCTCCGACTCGTTGGCGGCGGAGGGTCGAGCCGCGAGAGCGAGCTCGTCGACGCGATCGCGAGTCTGAGCCCCCAGGCGGCGGTCGCGACCGGCTCGCCGACGGCCGAGCACGCGCTCGAGCCACCGGCCGTGACCATCGTCGCGACGCTGCGGAAGTTCCCCGACGATCCGCCGGACGCCGAGTCGCGCGTCACCCTTACGCTCGGGGCGCCGGATGTCTGGGACGGCATGCCGGTCTACTTCGCGAGGCGCGAGGGTATCGACGCGGTCTACGTGGTTCCCAAGGAGCCGGTGCGCGTGATCCTCACCGCCCTCGGGCAATGAGCAGGGGACGCCCCCGGGGGAAGAATTTCGCCCCTCTCGGGCGTTCGTGGTAACGCTCGCAGCGCTTCCACGGTTCGGCCCCGATGTCGCTCCTGACCCGAAGAGAAAAGCCCCTCACGGTCGAGCTGCCCTCCCCGAAAGAGGATCGAGCGATCACCTCGAAGGTGGGCCTCGTCGCGGCGATCGGCTTCCTGGTCGGGGTCGCCTGGCCTCGTGTGTTCGGGGTCGAGGTCGGCCCGATGCGTCCCGGCGGCGGCGCCGAGCAACCAGCCGCGGTCGCCGCTGCCCCGAGCAGCGCTGCCCCGGCTCCGGCCGAGTCGGCCGCCCCCGCGGCAGCCTCCGCGGCGGTCGAGCCCGAGGACGCCCCCAGCAACAAGCAGACGGTCGTCGTCGGCGATGGCACGGTGAAGTCCTGCCGCGACAAGAAGGGCGACAAGATCGAGGACTGCGGCAAGCTCCCGCTCGACAAGCTCGTGAAGCCCCGGCTCACCGGGCTCTCCACCTGCCCTGCCGCGCTCGGGCTGGACGGGAAGCTCAAGCTCGGCGTGGCCGTCAACTTCGAGAAGAGCGAGGTCGTGATCGTGGACGACGAGAAGTCGTCGCTGCCTTCGTCCACGGTCCGAGGTGTCCTCTCGTGCGCCGGCGAGGAGATGAAGGGCGTGGAGCTGGAGAAGGTCCCGCACACCCACGCGCGGTACACGGTCGTCTACGAGATCACGTTTTTGCCTCCCGGCCGAAGCCTGGAGCCGGAAGCCGGCGACGCGGAGGAGTCGGGCGACAAGGGCCTCGGCCGCGCGACGGTCACCTGGGAGAAGGCGCTCGTCCGCGAGACCGCGGAGGACGGGAAGGTCGTGACCCGTCTGCCGCAAGGGACACGCGTCAAGCTCATCGAGCAAAAAGACGACTGGTTCCTGATCGAGTCGGGCAAGACGAAGGGCTGGGTCTACCGGCAGGCGATCGGCAAGTAGCGCCCCCCGCTCCCGGTCCGCCGCGCTCCCCATCGGAAGGGGCGCGCGATAGAATGAAGCTCGCTCCTCGAGCGTAGAAGCCTCGGCACATGGCAAAGGCAGCGCGTGCTCTCGCCGTCGTGACCTCCGCCCTCGTGCTCGCCGGCACGGGCGGCGCTGCGGCGTGGCTCTACCGCAGCCTGGAGAGCACGCTCCCGGCGCCGGGCCGCGTCGCAGCGGGCGTGCAGGTGGAGGGGGCGACGATCCCGACGACCGCGGACCCTGACGCGTTCATCCGCGAGCTGGCGGACGCGGTGCTCGACCAACCCGTCGACCTGATGGACGGCAAGGAGCGCGTCGCGCGAACGACGCTGCGTCAGCTCGGGGCCGTCGCCGACACGGAGCGGGTCGTCGCGCGCGCCCTCGAGATCGGCCGAACCGGCGACTGGGAGACGCGGGTCTCCGACGCGATGAGGAGCCGCGACCACGGGACGTCGTTTTCGATCCCGATCCACGTCCCGGTCGAGGCCGTGGCCGATCTGCTCGGCCCGTGGAAAGAGGAGCACGACAGGCGCCCGCGCGGCGCGCGCCGCCTGCTCGGGAAGGAGCCCGGTGTCGTCCCGCACGAGCCGGGTCTCTACGTGGACGCGTACGCGACCGCAGAGGCCATCCTGCGCGCCGCGCGCCGCGGTGAGCCCGCCGTCGCGCTGGGGTCGTACGAGTGGACCCCCGCCGCCACGACGGAGGCGGCGCGCAGCGCCGACCTCTCGCAGGTCATCGGCGTGTTCGAGACGCGCTACGGCGGACCGCCCGGTCGCGACAGAAACATCGCGCGGGCGGCAGGCGCGTTTCAGGGGGTGGTGCTCGCGCCGGGGGACGTCGTGAGCTTCAACGAGCTCGTCGGACCGCGCAGCGAGGACAACGGCTTCTTCCCAGCGCCCGAGATCTACAAAGGGGAGATGCGCGAGGGCATCGGCGGCGGCTCTTGCCAGGTCGCGAGCACGCTGTACGCGGCGGCGTTCTTCAGCGGCCTCGAGGTGCTCGAGCGCCGGAACCACTCGCGACCGAGCGGCTACATCCGCCCGGGGCTCGACGCGACGGTCTCCTATCCGGTCCTGGATCTCCGCATCAAGAACACGCTCGCGTTCCCGGTGGTGCTCGCCGCGACGATGGAGCCGGGGAAGCTTCGCTTCGAGGTGCTCGGCAAGGAGCGGCCCTACTCGGTGGAGCTCGCGACCGAGACACAAGGCATCCTGAAGTACACGCGCAAGGTGCAGCGCGCCGCCTTGCCCGAGGGTGAGTTTCGGCTGAAGCAGAAGGGCAAACGCGGCCTCCTGATCAAGCGGAAGAAGACCGTGACCCTCGTGGCGACGGGCGACAAGACGATCGAGGAGAGCACCGACACCTACCCCGCCCAACAGGAGATCTACCTCGTGGGCCCGAAGACGGACGAGGGCTCGCTCCCGCCGCTCGAAGGACCGGACGCAAAAGGGGCGAACATCGAGGGAGCGTGAATGGGCCCGGCGCTGCTACCATTGCACCATGGCGCGTAAGGTCTTTCTGCCGCTGACGCAGGGCTTCGCGGATGGGCTCGATGGTCCGCCCACCGTGGACTCGATGCGCGCGCGACTCGGTGGTCGCCTGGAAGACTCGCCGACCGCGTCCATCCTCGCGGGCTCGCTCGTGACCATGATCACCCCGACCGGGTCGGAGCGCGTGGGCGTGCTCCTCTGCTCGGAGGGCGAGGTCTCACACGTCTACCTGGAGCGCGGCATCGTGAAGCGCACCCAGAGCGATCTCCTCCGCGTCTTCGAAGGCGAGACGCCCGCCGATCTCGCGCACATCGTCCAGCAGGCGCGCATCTTCGCGTCGCTCTCCGAAGGCCAGGAGGTCCACGTCGACCGTAGCCCCGGCCACACCCAGTCGGGCGTGCTCCGCGAGAAATGCCGCTACGGCGGGCTCGTCGAGCTCTCCGAGGGAAAGCTGCTCGGGGTGGGCTTCGGCAAGCTCTGGCCCGCCGCGGCGCCGCTCGGGCAGGGCGGCGCGACGGGCTCGAATTGATTGTGCGTCCGCCGATTCGCGGCGACGTCCCCGCCGCGGCGGTCCTCTGGTCGTCGGCCGGCAGTCGCCCGAGCGCCACGCTCGTGTGCAAGCTGACGTTCGACCTCGCGCCCGGCAAGCTGCAGCGCTCGCCGGGCCAGGAGCCGATCGTCGAGGCGGATCGATTCTGGGACGAAAGCCCCGCGCGCAGCCTGCGCTTCGCCAGCGATCTCTCGCCTCGCAAGCCGAAGCTCGACGTCTACGTGGTGGGCCACGCGTACGCGCCGGGCGGCCGCCCGACGCGATCGGTGGTCGCGCGGCTCGTCGTGGGGACGCTCGACAAGTCGATCGAGGTGCTCGCGGATCGATCGGCAGGCCCCGACGGGACCATCCTGCACGGCCCGAAATTCTCCCAGATGCCGCTCGTCTACGAGCGCGCCATCGGCGGGCCTCGCACGTGGAACCCCATCGGCATCCGCCCCGACGTGCGCGACGCGTACGGGCGCTCGGTGCTCCCGAACCTCTTGCCCGTGTCGGCCCGGCCCGATGTGACGCCGGAGCCCGCCGGCCTCGGTCCCATCGCGCCCCGCTGGCCCGGCCGGCTGGAGAAGCTCGGCCGGTTCGCGCCGACCTTCCCACACGAGGCGTGGGCACGCGAGCCGCTGCCGGCGGGCTTCGATTTCGCGTACTTCAACGCCGCGCCGGCCGACCAGCAGCTCGCGGGCCTGCGCGGAGGCGAGACGATCCTGCTCGAGAACCTCCATCGCACCGAGAGCATCCTGAGCACCAAGGTCCCGACGGTGCGGCCGCGCGCCACGGCCAAGCGCGCCTCCGGCGTGGAGCCTGTCGCCATGGTGCTCGACACCCTCGTCATCGACACCGACCGCAGCCTGCTCGTGATGACGTGGCGTGGGTCCTCCACGCTCGAGCACGCAAGCGAAATCCCCGCGTTCGACGTCGAGATGGAGACGTTCGCGGCACACGATCTCGAGATCACACAGGGCCTGCGCGATCAGCCCGATGACTCGCTCTTCGTGACCCACGAGACAGGCGAGCCGCCCGCGGTCCCCACCGCCCGCAGCGCGCGGCTCGAGGCGCTCCCCTTCGCGCCGGCCGCCGCGGCGAAGCCGGAGGAGAGGCCGGCGACGGCTCCCCCGCCCCCTTCCCCGATCGCCGACATCCCCTGGGCCGGAGCTCGGCCTGCGCCGCTCCCGCCCCTCGTCGATCCGCCGACGCCTGCGCCTCCCGCGCCTCCGCTCCCTGCACCCCCGCTCCCCGCGTCCCCGCCCGCAGCAGCGCCCGCCTGGACGCCGCCGCTCTCGCCGCCCGGCCTCGTCACCCACGCCGCAAACGCGGCGCTCCTCGGCGCGGCCGGGGCCTCGAACGCCGCGAGCGATCCGCGCCAGGCGTCGGCGTCGGCGACGGCGGGCGGCGGCCCGGTTCGCGCACGCCCGGCCGAGGTGCTCGAGCTCGTGTGGTTCGACCCCGCGGTCACCGCGCGCGTGAAGCGCAACCCCGAGTGGAAGCGCATCCTCGACGAGCTGGAAGAGACGGAGTTCGATCCCGAGGCCGAGGTGCAGGTCTCGGGGGACGCGCCGGAGGACGCGGACGACAAACGCGAGCTGTTCGAGGTCCTCACCCGCGCGACGCCGAGCGGGCCGGAGAAGATCGACGAGGCGCTCGCCCTCGCCATCCGCAAAGACGGCTACTTCGCACCGCGCCTGCTGCTTGTCTCCGGCGACCTCGCGTTCGAGTTCGAGGAGCTGGAGCTGCTCAAGGCGACGGTCGCGGCCGCCACCCCCTTCGCCGGCGCCGAAGACGACCTCGGCAAGGCCGTCGAGCGCGCCGCGACCTTCCTCCAGGCGCCCGGCCTCGTCGTCGCGCCCGACGTGGCGCGTGGCTTCACGCAGCGGATCCGGGACGCGTTCGCCGCATCGCCGCGCCTCGTCCAGGCGAGCTACATCGAGGAGCAGACCGAGCGCGCCCTGCTCGAGCGCAGGGCCTACCAGCAGCGGAGCGCGTTCGGGCGACGCCACCTCCGCGGCGAGCTCGTGTTCCTCGGGATGGAAGGCGGCGTCCCGACCTACCTCCCCGAGGACCTGGCCAAGAAGCTGCCGATGTTCCGCCGCTTCCGAGCGCGCCTCCTCACCGAGGTGCATTACCAGGAAGACCAACACGAGGCTCACGCGGCCTCGTTCAAGGCGGTGGCGCTCGCCCGCGTCGTGCGCTGAGCTCGGTGCTCAGTCGGTCGGGCGCTCGAGGGGCGGCGCCGTCGCGTGGAAGTCGCTCCGCACGCGCACGACGTATTGCTCGAGCAGCTCCTCCACGCGCGAAGGCGAGGGAGACCGCACGATGAGGCCCAGGTGGTGTTTCTTCTCGAGCCGCCAGACGATCTCGGGGTCGTCGAACGCGGTGGTGTCCGGCTTCTCCTGTCTCGCGAGCGAGACGAGGATCCCGGCGTATTCATCGCGAATCGGCGGCAACACGTAGTGGCCGTCTTCCCCGGCGAGCTCCACACGCGCCCACTCGCGCCAGGGATTGAGGCCGGTTGCGGCCTCGATCATCTCGGCGATGTGGGCGCCCCCGACTCGCGCGCTCGTCTCGAGGAAATAGAGCTGGCCGTCCTCCGCGCCGCGGATGAACTCCGTGTGCGACGAGCCGCGGACGAGGCGCATCGCCCCGAGCACCGCGGTGTTCATCTCCAGGAGGGCGCGAGAGTCGTCGGTCGAGGCGGGCAGGATGCGCGAGGTGAAGACGTCCCCGGCGTGGGAGACGTCGAGCGGGGGCCGGCCGTAGCGGCTCGCGCGTTGGAAGACGACACGACTGTCATGAATCAAGGAGTCGACGTGGAACACGTCGCCCTTCACGAAGCGCTCGAGCACGTACGTCGGCCGTTCGTCTCCGAGCGCGTTGATGATCTCCCAGAGCTGCTCCTTCGATGTCGCCTTCTTGATCCCGATGGCGCCGGCGCTCGACCGAGGCTTCACCACCCACGGCGCGGGGACGCGCTCGACGAACGCGTCGATGCGCGCGTCGTTCAGGAGGTGGACGAAGTCCGGGACGCGCAGCCCGGCGCTCAGCGCCCGGGTCCGCATCGCGAGCTTGTCGCGGAAGTAGCGCGTGGTCGTGTCGCCCATGCCCGGGATGCGCAGGTGCTCGCGGAGCATGGCGGCCATCTCGAGATCGAAGTCGTCCAGCGGGACGATGCGATCGAACTCACGTGTCCGGGCCAGGAAGCTGACCGCGCGGAGCGTCTCGGCCGGGTCCCAGACCTTCGCCTGGTCCTTCATGAAGAAGAGCTCGTCCACGCACTCGGTGGGCCACTTGTGCTCGTGCTCGAGGCTCGCCGACGTGATGAGCACGACCCGCCACCCCTCGCGTTTGCAGGTTCGTACGAACTCGTGCCCCTTCTCGTAGCTCGCGATGATGAGGATTGTCTTCTGTCGGCTCGACATTTTGGGCATCATAATCCGGGCGTTCGGCTTCTATGTCTCGAAGAATGAGCCCGCGATGAGGATCGCGACGGAGTTCGAGGGCGCGCGCGCGCAGGTCGCCGGGATCGAGCGCGGACGCGCGACGGTCACCGTCCCGAGCGACCAGGGAGCCCCCCGGTTCCGCCAGCACTTCGCGTTCGACGTCCTGGGGACGCCCGGCGACGAGGTCACAATCGAGATCGCCAACGCGGGCGAGTGCACCTGGGCCGACGCGTTTGGCGGTCCGTACCGGGTCTTCGTCTCCGAGGGAGCGCGTTGGGGCCGCGCCGCCTCGGCGCTCGCTGACGGGCGCCTCACCATCAAGCACCGGCTGGGCGGCCCGCGGGCTCGCTTCGCCTACTATCCTCCCTTCGCCACGAGCCGGATCACGCGGCTCAAGAAGATCGCCGCCGCCTCGGGCGCGCAGGTGGTCGAGCTTTGCGCCACCCCGGGCAAGCGGGCCATCGAGCGGTTCATCTTCGGAGAGAGCACGGCCCCAAAGCGCCACGTCTGGGTCATCGCCCAGCAACACCCCGGCGAGGCCATGGCGGGCTGGCTCGTCGAGGGCCTGGTGCTGTCGCTCGCGCGGGGGACGGGCATCGCGCGGGAGCTCCTGCAGCGCGCCGTCGTCTCGGTCGTCCCCCGGATGAACCCGGACGGCGTCGCCGCAGGCAACCACCGCACGACGCCCGCCGGGGTCGACCTCAACCGCGCCTGGAACGATGACGCCGCCCCCATCGAGGTGCGCGCCGTCCGCGAGGCGATGATCAGCTCGGGCGCCGACCTCCTGCTGGACGTCCACGGCGACGAGCGCCTCCCCTGGGTCTTCAGTCAGTCGTCCGATCACGCTGGGCGCTCGGCGCGCATCGCCCGGCAGGAGCGGCGCTTCGAGCGAGCGATGCTCGCGACGACCCACGACTACCAGACCAAACACAAATACCCCCAGAGCCCGACGAGCACGCCCAACCTGTCGTTTGCGTCCAGCTGGGCTCAGCACCGCTTCGGCTGCCTGGGCATGATCCTGGAGATGCCCTTCTCCGATCACCTGGGCAGGCCCGACCCGCGCGGTTTCTTCCCGGACCGCGCGCGAGCCCTCGGCCGCGCGCTGGTCGCAGGTCTGCTCGCCACGGTCGAAGACTGACAGAACCGTTATTCGTACACGACGAGGTACGAGACGAGATCGATGTTTCCGGACGCCACGGTCGGCGTCACCCCGTTGCGCAGACCGCGGTACGAGACGGTGCTGGTCGCGCCCGGGATCACGTCGGCGGTCACGTCCACCACGTACGGCTCGACCTGCTGGCCCGGGCACCAGCCCCCGCGACCGAACCACCAGGTGCCGGCTTGGTTCGGGACCATGCCGTGCTCCATCTGCGGGATGCACTGGTCCTCGGTGCCAGCTTCGGGGAAGTCCTTCGAGTAGATCTGGCCGTCGATCGTGAACTCGTGCTCGTGGTTGCAGAACTCCGCGCACTGGCCGGCCTCGGCGCCGTGCCCGGTGATGATCGCCCAGAGCTCCACGCGCGCGGCCTCCGCCGGGATGGCCACGTCCATCGGGAGCTTCGTGTCGTTGTAGGTCGCGTCGAAGACCCCGCCCGAATAGAGGAACGTGACGGCGCGCGGCTTGACGCTCTTTCCCTGGTTCGAGAAGTGCAGGCGCAGCTTCGTCGCCGTCGGCTGCGGATTCCACGGCGGCGCGAAGGACCACTTGAACGTGCGGGTCCCGCCCGCGAGCAGGTGGGCCATCATCGGGGTCGCGTCGACGACCCAGTGCGACTCGCGGTGGTAGCTCGTGATGAACCGGGCGAGCTGGACGTCGTTGCCCTGCTCGTCTTTCACGAAGAGGTAGGCGAGGTAGTCCCACGCGCCGCAGTTTCCGATCTCCACCTCGTCGGGGTCCGGGCACGCCATCTCGACCTCGACCTCCATCGTGTCGAAGCCCTCCATCTCCGCGGCGGACGGCAGCTCGACGGTGGTCTCCGCGAACTCCGAGAGGGTCTCGCCGTCGAACAGGGTCACGACCGTGTTGGTCGGGTCGGCGAGGTGCGCGAGCTTGTCGTGTTGCGCGTTGAAATAGAGGGCCTCGTGCGCGGTGTAAGCGAGGTTGTTCTTCCATGGCCACATGTCGTTCGCGGCCAGCTGCGAGCTGTACCGGTCCACGTCCGCGAGGTAGCCGCCGCCGCGGATGCGCTGGCTCCGATCGATGCCCATCCCGATCCGGCCGTGTGTCGTCAGCGCGCCGCCGAGCCACCCCTCGAGGTTCTGCGCGCGCGTGCCGATGACGTGGAGGCGCGCCTTCCAGTGGGCGGCGTCCTCCGCGGGCAGGCCCGCGAGAAGCGTGTCGACGCGCCCCTGCATCGCCGCGATGCTGGCGTTTGCGTCGTCGTCGGTCACCTGCCTCGAGAAGAAGAAATAGTGGACATTGGGAGGTGAGGCGGCGACGAGCGCGTCCAGATCGCTCTCCCACACGCTCGTCGGATCGGCGTCGGAGACGGGCATGCGATCCGTCGAGAAGACATAGGACTCGCAGCCGCTGAAGCGCTCCTCGAACGACCACGTCGAGCCGTCGGCCAGCGCGACCGAGAAGCCCTCCGCGACGTCGCCGCGATGGGCGCCGTACGGACCAGCCGAAAACGGCAGCGCCTCGAGCCCGAGATCGGTGCAGATGGCGGTCGGGTCCGGTGTCATGCCGCCGCCTCCGCCGGCCCCGCCGAGCCCCGTGGCGCCCTCCCCACCCGCGCCGGTCGTGGTCGACGACGACGTCGTGGCGCCGCCGCCGGTTCCTGCTTCGTCATCACAGCCCGTGAAGACGCCGAACAGGGTCAGGAGCACACCGACCAGCGGGAGCGAGAAGGATCTCATGGCAGCGTGGCAGCATAGCGCAACGCTGGTGCCTCGGGGCAGGAGGCCCCGACCGACGACGCGCTCGCGCCCAAACGTACCTCGTCACCGAGGCGCGATCGCTCCTGTCGGGAGGCGCTGCCGGGCGCGCAGCCCGCAGAGGACCTGCCTGATCTCGTCCTCCAGGAGGAAGCTCCCCCAGCGCTGGGTCGTGACGCCGTCGAGGAGCAAGCCGAGGTGGAGGTGCCAGGCGCCGTTCGCGACTCCGCTCGTCCCGAGGCGCTCGCCGCCGCGAACCCGACGCCGCGATGGCGCCGCGGAAGGCTGCTCGAACGCGAGCTCGGAGAGGTGCGCGTACCAGACGTGTGTGATCGAGCGGTCACCGAAGGCGAGCGGCTCGTCGAGCTCGATGAGAACCGCAAGGTCCGTGTCACGCGGTGACGACCACAGGCTGTGGCCCGCCTCCGCGTAAACGACCCGACCGCTCGCGACGGCGAAGACCGGCATCTTGATCCCGGCGAGATCGAGGCCGGTGTCGGCCGCGTAGCCCGCCGTGAACGCCCCGGGCATGGGGTTGTGGAGACCGCAGGCGAGCTTCGGCGCGAGGCTCGACGGGTCGGGCTCGGGCTCGGGATCGTCCTCGGGCTCGGGATCGTCCTCGGGCGCGTCCTCTCGCGTCCCTGCCTCGAGCTCGTCTCCCGCCACGGAAGCGCGCTCCGGGCCTCCGCGCCAGGCCGGCGAGAGCGAGGGCGTGCCGATGTCGCTCTCGACGGAGCGGGTACCGCCCAGGCAGCTCAGGCAGCCGAGAATGACGGCACCAGCAAAGATGGCCCTCACGCGAGGTCATCGATCCCGGGGCTCGAACTGTGACGCGAGAGGGCGGACGGGTTTGCTAGGATCCGCCGCGATGGGACGCCTGCCTCCGTTTGCCCTCGGGCTCACGCTCACCGCTTGCTCGGTGCTCGCCGCGCCCGACGCCGGGAGGCTCGGGACGGGAGGAGGAGGCGGCGACTCCGAGGGCGGCGGCGGCGGCGCCCAGGCGTGCTCCGCGGCCGAAGAGTGCCCCGAGCCGGAGAGCACCTGTCAGGCCCGCGCCTGTGTGGACGACGTGTGCACGGTCGTGGCCCTGCCGTCGGGGACCGTGCTCGGGACCCAAGCCGCGGGCGACTGCGCGATCAACGTGTGCGACGGCTCGGGCAACACGACGACCGTGGCCGACGACGACGACCTCCCGGAGGACGGCTCGGAGTGCACGGACGACCTGTGCACCGACGGCGTGCCGTCGAACCCGCCCCTCTCGGCGGGAACGCCCTGTGGAGACGGCCTCTCCTGCGACGGCGAGGGGCAGTGCGTCGGATGCGAGAGCCCGACCGAGTGTCCCGGCCTCGACGACGCGTGCCAGGCGCGCACCTGCGAGGCAGGTGTCTGCGGGCTCGATCTGACCACCGCAGGGACCCCGACACCCACGCAGACGGCCGGCGATTGCCGCGAGGTGCGCTGCGACGGCAGGGGCGGCACCACCGACGCGGTGCTCGACACCGACGTCCCCGTCGACCAGAACGACTGCACGCTCGAAGGCTGCGACGACGGGACTCCCACGTCGACGAACGCGATACCGGGCGCCACCTGCGACGACGGGGGCACGGTGTGCAACGGAAGCGGCGCGTGTGTCGCGTGCAACGCGCCAGCCGACTGCGGCACGACGACGACCTGCCGAACCTTCTCCTGCAACGCGGGCACGTGCAGCTCCGCCGACACCGGCGCCGGCACGCCCTGCACCGAAGGCGGCGGCCTCAAGTGTGACGGGAGCGGCGCGTGTGTCGCGTGTCTGTCCGGCCCCGATTGCCCAAGCGGCGTCTGTCAGGGGAACACCTGCGTCGCGGCCACGTGCACCGATCTCGCCAGGAACGGCGACGAGACCGACGTGGACTGCGGCGGGAGCTGCGCGCCCTGTGGGCTCGGAGACGACTGCCTCGTGCCGGGTGATTGCGAGACCGGCCACTGCCAGGCCACGTGTCAGCCGGTGATCGTCCTCGGCACCTCCCCCCTGAACGGCGCCGTCAACGCCCCTGTCGGCGCGCCCATCCAGATCACGTTCAGCGGCGCGATGACGCCCAACACGCTCACCGCCAAGACCTCGCTCGACTCGGGCCCCTGCACCGGCAGCGTCCAGGTCTCGACGGACGGGTTCGCCACCTGCTTGCCGATGACCTCCGCCCTCGCCTCGATGAGCGCCGGCAACACCGTCGCGTCCTTCACGCCTGCGCCCGGCCTCGCCTTCGGGTCGACCTTCCAGATCCGCGTGACCACCGCGGCGCAAGACGCCCAGGGCGCCTCGATGGCGAGCGCGTTCACCACGCCGCAGGGCTTCACCACGCGTTACGGCGTCACCGGCGCCGACGTGGTGATCAGCCAGGTCTATGGCGGCGGCGGCAGCCCCGGCGCGCCGTACTCCCACGATTTCGTCGAGCTCCACAACCGGAGCGCCGGACCGGTCGGGCTTGCCGGCTGGTCTCTCCAATACGCCTCGGCCGGCGGCGCGACCTGGAGCCTGACAACTTTGTCAGGAACGATTCCGGCGGGTGGCTACTACCTGGTCCAGCTCGCGAGCGGCGGAGGGAGCGGCGCCGCGCTCCCGGCAGCCGACGCCGTGGGGCTCTCCAACCTGAGCGCCACCGCGGGCAAGGTCGCCCTTGTCACGACCGACACCCCCCTGCTCGGGGCGTGCCCAGCGAGCCTGGCGATCGTCGATCTCGTGGGCTACGGCGCGGCGAGCTGCTCGGAGGCGAGCCCCGTCCCGGCGCTGTCGGTCACCACCAGCGCGACGCGCGCGGGCGCCAGCTGCGTGGACTCCGGAGACAACGCCGCGGACTTCGGGGTGGCAGCGCCCGCGCCGCGCAACGGCGCGACGGCGCCCTCCGTCTGTACGATCCCCGTCGCCAACGAGACGTCCCTCTCGTACGAGGCGGACACCTGCCGCGTCGTCTCTCCCGGCTCGCTCGCGCTCGCGGCCGGTCAGCCGTCTGGGGCCATCACGGGCGAGGTCCTCGAGGCGGGCATCACGGAGCCTCCCGGGCTGGACCCGAGCGTCCTGGCCCAGGTCGGGTACGGTCCGCTCACCGCGAACCCGCAGCACCAGGCAGGCTGGGTGTGGACCGACGCCGCCTTCGATGCCCAGGTCGGCGACGCCGACCAGCTGGTGGGCGCGTTCGTCGCGCCCGCGGCCGGCGCGTACCGCTTCGCGTTCCGCGTCAGCGTCGACGGCGGCGCGACGTGGACCTACTGCGACAGCGACGGAGCGGGGTCCGCGCCGGGGGCGGCCTTCGAGCCGCCGCGCCTCCCGGTCCTCACGACCAACTGAGCCGGGCCCGCGCGCAACCGCGAGGTCCGCGCGAGGCGGTGTCAGGAGAGCCGCGCGGGCTTGCCGAACAGGTATCCCTGGAGCAGGTGGCAGCCGAGCTCGACCAGGACCTCGCGCTCGGCGTCGGTCTCCACGCCCTCGCCCACGACGACCGAGCCGATGTCGCGGCTCACCTCGGTGACGAGCGCGACCAGCTTGCGCCGCACCTTGTCGGCGTCGATCCCGCGGACGAGCGTCATGTCGAGCTTCACGACGTCGGGGCGGAGCTGGGCGAACGTCGTGAGCCCGGCGTAGCCCGCGCCCAGGTCGTCGAGCGCGATACGAAAGCCCATGCTGCGGAGATCGCCCATCTTGGCCTTCGCCTCCTCGATGTCGTGCAGGGCCGCGCGCTCCGTGATCTCGAGCACGACGGCGGGCGCGACCTGCGAGAGGGGCTCACCGCCGGCGGTCAAGAGGTCGTCCAGAAGATCGTCGGCGTGCAGGTTCACGAACACGTGGTGCGCGCCGGCAGCCCGGAGCGCGAAGTCGCCCGCGAGGCGCCGAACGGCGCGGCCGAGCTCGCGCAGCTCCCCGACGCGCTCCGCGATCGACAGGATCTCGCCCGCCCCGCGCAGGGATGGCTCGTCGCTGCGCACGAGGGCCTCGTACGCGTAGACCGCGCCCGTCGGCCGCACGATCGGCTGGTAGGCCATCCAGAGCTTGCCCAGGGCCGCGTCGAACCGGCGCGCATCTTCGGTGCGCTCGCGCTCCATCGTCTCTTGATCCTCGAGCAGAGACTCGAGGATGTCCGCCTTCGTCCGCTCGCTGTTCCGGGCCTCGAGCGCGCGCGTCGTCGCGTCGACCAGCCTGTCCGCCGCGACGGGCTTGAGCAGGTACTGGAACGCCCCCTCGTCCACCGCGCGCGCCGCGGACTGCACGTCGGGCGCGGCAGTCATCAAGAGGACCGGGAGGTGGGGATCGATCTCGCGGGCCAGGCGGAGGAGCTCGAGCCCGGGCAACGTGCGGGTGCCCAGATCCGTGATGAGCGCGTCGAACCAGCCGGAGGCGAGGAGCTGACTGGCGACGGTTCCGTCATCGGTCGAGACGACAGAGAAGCCGTGCGTCTCCAGGAGGCGCGCGACGAGCTTCGCCGGGTCGGGGTCGACGACGAGGACGCGCCCGAGCGTCTCCGGCTCGAGACCGAGCACGCTCGACGCGACATCGAGCTTGGGCGCAGGTCGGCTCTTCCGCTCTTGGCTCAACGCATTGGGAGTGTCTCGCGTTTCGGTTTCGATGACGAGTCACTTCTGCGCGGAGCCGACCTGCCTGGTCGGTTACTGTAGGACGGGCGGGACGATGACCTCGTCGATGGGCCTGCCCGCACACCCGCAGAATTGGGCGCAGCTCGCGCTCCCTTCGCAAGCGCGCCTCACCTCTTCCTCAGGGCTTGATCACGCGGATCTCGACGCGGCGATTCTGCGCCCGCCCGGCCTCGGTCTTGTTGGATGCGATGGGCTTCGTCTCTCCGAAGCCCACCGCTTCGATCCGGGCCGCGCTCACGCCGGCTTTCACGAGCAGTCGCTTGACCTCGTTGGCCCTCCGCGAAGTCAGATCCAGGTTGAACTCGTCGGCCCCGGTGCTGTCGGTGTGGGCCGAGACCTCGATGCGGAGCGCCTTGCCCTGACCGAGTAGAAAGGCGGCGAGCCGTTCGATGACGGCGAGCGACTCGCTCTTCAACGTGGCCTTGCCCGAGTCGAACGCGATCATTCTCGAGAGATCGAAGCGCGTCCCCTCGATGAGCGTCACGCCTTCACCGATCTCGATGCGCTCGGCGAACGCAGTGGCTCCCGCTGTCGGCGTCGCTCCGGCCTGCGAAGGCTCGGGGCAGCCGTCAGCGTCGTCGAGCCCGTTTTTCGTCTCCGGATCATTGGGGCAGGCGTCCTTTGCGTCGACCACCCCGTCGGCGTCGTTGTCGGGCTCGGGGCACCCGTCTTCGTCTTGGAAGCCGTCCTTGTCTTCGGGCTCGTCGGGGCACCGGTCGACGGTGTCCGCGAAGCCATCGCCATCGCGGTCGGTGCCCGACCCACGCGCGCCAGGCGGTCGCGACGGCGCCTCCCCCGTCGGAGCGGGCTCGATCATAACGGAACGCTCACCCCGAGCGGAGGCGCCGAGCGGCGCCAATCCGATCTGAAGGATGGCTGCGCATCCGGTCTGGAAGGCTTGGCCTTCGTCTGCAGGCGCGCTCGTCTCACATCTGCCGATCTCGCCCGAGCCGCGCAGACGCCGCATCGACTCCCGGCGGGCGGCCCCCACGCCGGCGCCCTGCACGTCGACGCCGGCGCCGGCCGAGCCCGACGAGACCGCGTCGAGCGCGTAGGCGCCGAGAGTCATGCGGCTCACGTAGTGGGTCGCCCCCTCGCAGTCGCCGTCGAGACCGCCGGGCGCGCTCTCCGCTCTCCGCTCCCCCACCGCCACGTAGTTCAGATCGAGCGAGCTGCCGGTGGCGAGCTCCCCCTTGAGGCTGGCAGCGCCGAGCGGCAGGCGCGCATACAGCTCGCTCTCGCTCGTGACGCGCAGGGTATCGCGGGCCGGCGTCACGCCGGTGAAGCGGTAGGTGCCCTTCGAGGTGCACCCGGCGAGGACCTTCAGCGTGCACCCGGCGTAGCTGACGATGACGAGGCCATGTTTGCTCGTCGAGTCGAGCTGCACTTTGCTCGTGCCGGGCCACTCCACGATGAGCGGGTTGAGCGGGTCCTTGGCCACCTTGCAGGTGGCGACGTCGTCGGCATCCGCGACCTCGGGGGTCTTGATGAGCACCGGCTCGGAGCAGCCGGTAAGGAGGACCAACCAGAGGCCAGGAAGCGCGGCGAACGCGCAAGGGACGGACGGGCGCACGTTCGCCACGATACGCCGCAAGAGCCCAGGGGGAAAGCGGCCGCGCGCTCGCCGCCGAGCGCGTGGTCTGTCGACTACTGCGGAACGGGCGGGACGATGACCGTGTTGATAGGCTCGACGCTCATGCCCGCGGGGTAGGCGTAGCTCGCGTATTGGTCGTAGCCCCAGACCGTCAGGCCGAAGGGGACCTCGCTCGTCGCGGTGTGCGCCCCGTTGTTGCAGGACCCGAGCGGCGCGAAGTTCTGCACGATGGGCAGGCGGGAGATCTCGTATTGCCCGCCGGAGCCGAGCGGCTCCCAGCCGGTGACCGGGTTCATGCAGTCGAGCACGACGTCCTTGAAGAAGCCGTCGGGCCCCTTCTGCCGGACGAACACGAGCGACGTGTTCGCGTAGGTCGGATCCGTGGCGAAGAGGTACTTGTCCAGGAACTGCTGGGGCGGGACCAGGTTCACGTACTCGGGGTCGCCGACGCCGTTCGCCACCGCGCCGCCGGTCATGTAAGCGGCCATGTAGAAGGGGTGGTCGGCGTCCTGGCTCTTCACGTGGAACGGCTGGGTGGTGAAGAAGGTGACAGCGGTGCCGACGTCGATCGTCGAAGGGGCGCCCGGCGGCGGCGCCGGGTCGTAGGTGAGCGTCGTGCCGTCCACCGTGCCCACGATGAGGTACGGCGCGTTGTCGTCGCCGCCCCGAGGTGGATACCGGACGGCGGCGTATTCGTTGCCGAGCGCGGGGACCGGGAGCAGCTGCTGGTGTGCGGCGTCACACGCGACGTTGCCGTCGGGGATGTTCATGCAGCTGGCGCCGCCCCAAACGCTGACAGGCTTGTCAGCTTGAAGGACGGAGCCGGCCAGGCGCTCCGACTGGAGGAACTGCGCGACCTGCCCTCGGTTCAGCGTGAACGTCATGGGCGTGTTGGCCGCCCCGCCGGGCAGGCCGTTGCCCCCGACGACGTTGACCTTGGGCACCATCGTGACCTGCGTCCCGTCTTGCGAGGCGACGATCTGCGTCCACGGGTAGCCGTATTGCGGACCCCAGCCGTCCGCGGTGACGAAGTTGGTCCCCCACGTCGGCGTGGGCACGAGCAGGGTGGCGCTCGTGACGAAGCTCGACGCGCCACCCCACGGGTAGACGTCGTAGGCGACGACGGGAGCCGTCGTGGTGATGTGGAACGCCTGCCCCAGGCCGGTGATGCCCTCGTAGGCCCCGGCGCCGTTGTCGACCTGGGTGTTCATCTCGAGCGCCTGCGGGACGGGGCAGTCGATCTGGTAGATGTCGCCGGACTCGTATTTGGAGAGGAAGAGGATGCCGAGCTGACCGGCGCCCAGCATCCCTCCGCTGAGGGGCGAATAGGTGAGCGACTGGCCTTGCCCCTGAGGCACGTAGGTGAAGGCGGACGCGTCGATCGTCTGGCCGCCGAACTCCGCCTGGATCGTGATCGGGCTCGTCCACGTGTTCGCGATCATCACGGCGAAGCAGCTGCCGCGCGACTCGGCGATGACGGCAGGCGTGACGCTGTAGAAGTCGCAGCCGATCGTGCTCTTGTTGAGCTCGGCGGACTGGCAGGAGGGCACACACGAGCCGTCCGGGGCGCACCCCTGATCCGGCGGGCACTCCTTGATGACGGTACCGTTACAATCCACGACGGAGTGCAGGTCCGCCGAGCACTCGAAGCAGGTGCCCGAGCCGGTGCTCGCCCAGTCGTGAAGGTGCCGGACGAGCCGCCCGAGCCAGAGCCCTTGCCGGTGCTCGCACCCGCGCCGTCCGACCCGCCCGCGGCGTCATCCGACCCTGCGCTGCAACCCATCAGGAGCGCGACAGCGCCCCACGCCAAGCCAAGCCTTCGCGCCATAACGAACCTCCGGGACCCCTCGATGGTACAGGCGGAAAAGTCCGTTCGGAAAGGGAGTCGTACCGGACCTGGACGGAGTCCAGCCCCGCTGGACGGAGTCCACGCAGGGCCGATGACGTCCCGTTGGCTGGCGAGCCGCGGAGCGGCGAGCATCCAGCAAGGGTGCCCAGGGACGGAATCGACCCGAGTGGACGGAGTCCAGCTCCGCTGGACGGAGTCCACGCAGGGCCGATGACGTCCCGTTGGCTGGCGAGCCGCGGAGCGGCGAGCATCCAGCAAGGGTGCCCAGGGACGGAATCGAACCGCCGACACGGGGATTTTCAATCCCCTGCTCTACCAACTGAGCTACCTGGGCTCGCGACGGGGCCGTCTACATACCCCAGGCCTTCGCTTTCGCGCAAGGCCTCACGATCGTTTCGGGAAAGACGGACGAGATACCCCAACCAGACAGCCCGGATCCACGCGAGCACGGCCAGGGTCACGAGCGCCAGGACGCCGCCGAGCCAGGCCGCGAGCGCGCCCGGGCGAACGACGGCGGCTGCCACGAGCCCAAGGCCCGCGGAAGCGGCCGCCGTCGCGGCCAGCACGAGCGCGCCATAGATCAGGGCGAGGCGGAACGGCCGCCGCGCGACGACGGCCCACGCGGCGCGGCCTCGATCGATCCAGCTGGCCTCGCCCACGACCACCTGCACGCGGAGCGAGTCGGCGACCGCGGCGCCGAAGCAGGCGGGGACGAGCGCCAGCCCTCCCAACAGAACGGCTGCCCCGGCTCGCGCGGGCGTGCCCGGCGAGAACAGATCGATCAACGACGCAGCCGTCGAGAGCCCGAGGTACGCCGCCAGCGAAAGAACGAGCGCGGACAGGCCGGACACGAGCGCCAGCGGCGGGGTGACGCGGATCCCTCGCGCGAGGCGCTCGATCAAAGCCCCGCGTCCGCGAGCGAGGTCCTCGAGCAGCGCGCCCGATACCGGCAGGCAGATCACGTGGGAGAGAAGCGCCAGCGTGCCGACCGTCAACCCCAGGCCCGACGTCAGCGGTGACCGGCGGCCGAGCTCGGCGAGGAGAGCGCCCTCACGCTCGAAGAGCGCGAGCTCACCCGACGGAAACTGCCGGACCCGATCGAGCACGGCGTTCGACGGCACGACCCCGATCACGAGGGCAAACGTCGCGCGGACGACCACCAGCAAGAGGAGCGGCTTGAACGCCGCGCGCAGCGCGCTCATGGGCCCGCGACCGTGAGGGCCAAGCCGCCGAGGAGGGCGCCCAAGGTCAGCGCCCGCGGCGCCACCGAGGCGGGTGAGGTGCGCAGCGCGTCGTTCGAGCGGTCTTCGTCCACCAGGACCAGGTTGTCAGGATCGACGACGACGGCCACGGCGCGCGCCCCCGTCTTCGCGGTGAGCTTCGCGAAGGTCCCGCGACCGTTCCAGGGGATTCGCGTCCGACCTCCACCTTCGTCGAGCACCTCGAGCGCGACCGGCACCTCCAGGTCACCGCGCCGGCGCACGGTCACGTTGACGCGAAACCCGCCTTCGTCGCGCGGTTCGCTGGTGAGCGAGGCCGGCTCGAAATCGACCCAACCTCGTTCGAAGACGGCCCGGTGGAAAAACGCCGCCGGCTCGTCCCCTCCTGCCTCTCGAATCGCCGCCTCGAGCTCGAGGGGGCCGGGGTGACGGAAGCGGTGCTCGCGCGCGTACGCGCCGACCGCGCGGAGCGCCGCGCCGTCCCAGACGCGATCGATCGTGCGCAAGACGGTCGCAGCGCGGGCATAGACGAGGCCGCCGTAGTCGCCTCCGGTAGCGAACCCGTTCGCGGAGGTGGCGACGGGCGCCGCCTGCGCCAGCCCCGGCCGCGTGGCCCGATCGACCGCGTCGAGCTCGAGCGGGAGCAACGAGGTGACCGAGTGCCCGTAAGCGCGCCGGAGCGCCTCCCCGGTCGCGTAGGTCGTGAGCCCTTCGTCCAGGAACGGAAACGCGTTTTCGTTCGTGGCGACCAGACCGTAAAACCACTGATGCGCGAGCTCGTGCAGCGTCAGGTGCTCGAGGACGAGCACCGGCGCGTGAGCGAGCCAGAACGGCCCGCCCGTGGTGATGAGCGTCGGGTACTCCATGCCGCCGGCCTCCGCGGCCGAGTCGGGCGGGTGCACGATCGTCAGCGTCCGGTACGGGTACGCGCCGAACGCCTCCCCGTAGACAGCGAGCCCGCGGGCGGCGGCCTCGAGCTCGGCGTCGGCGGCCGCTTCGAGGCCCGGCGGAAACAGACAGCGGAGCTCCACCCCGCCGGACTCGCGCGTTCGCTCCTGGAAGCGGTCCCATGCAGCGAACGCGAAGTCGTGCACGCCGTGTTGCTCGAACGTGTGGCGCGCCCGACCTTCCGACGCGGCGACGGCCTGCGCGGCGCCCGTCGCGCCGACGACGAATCCTTGCGGCACGTCGATCACGACCCGATAGTCGGCAAAGTCCGCGTAGAACTCGCTGAGCCGCTGGTAAGGAAAGTGGGCGAAGGTGCCGTCCGGCTCGAGCTTGGCCACCTTCGGGAACCACTGGGAGACCATGTGGAACGTCCCCGCGTACCCGGCGCGGAGGACGACTGTCGGCAGCTTCGTCTCGAACGCGAGCTCGACGTCGAGGCTCGCGCCCGGTGCGACCTCCTGCCCCAGATCGACGCGGATGTCGGTCGCATCGTCCGGGTCGCCGGGCGTGTGCGCCTCCGCCGGCCAGAGGTCGCGGCCGAGCTGCCGCACGAAGAAGCGCTTCACCTCGATGTGCCCGCCGTCGGCGGCGGCGCTCCCGCGAAAGCCACCGATCCTGTCGCGCCGAAAGACCGTCCGCTCGTGTGCGAAAGCGTTCATGTAGAGGTGAACCCAGAGCTCGCGCACGGGTCGCTCCGAGGTGTTCGTCCACCGAATGGAGCCCGAACCTTCCACGGTGTGGGCTTCCGGATCGAGGCGCGCCTCGAGATCGTAAGACACGACCGGCACGACCTCGTCGAGCCCTCGCAGCTCGCCGCTTCGTCGGTCAGCCGGAGGCGGCTGGCCCAGCGCGACCGCGTCCTGGCGAGCCCCCGTGAAGAGCCCCGCCGCCCACGCGAGGGCGAGCACACCGGCGCCGAGCTCCGCGCCGCGCCGGAGCGCGGCGCTTCGACGGATGCTCACAGGCGGAGCGAGTCGACGACCACGACGCCTTGCTCGCGCATTTCGTAGAGGAGCCGCAGCGCGTCGAGCTGCGGCATCCCCGACATGTCGAGGATCTCGTCGAGCGTCGCCACGCCGTCGATCAGGGAGATGAGGAAGCCCGAGCGGTGGTCGAGGCTGAGGCCTTGGATCTCGTCCGATCGCATGGCCACGCGGAGCACCTGCTCTCCGCTGCCGAGTCGGCCGAGGTACATCTGCGCGAGCGCGTCGCGGGCGCTCTCCAGGTAACGCTGCGCGGCGGCGTGGTCCGGGATGCGCTCGAGGAGCGCCTCCGCGCGCAGCGCGGCGCCGAAGTAGTCACCCCGATCGAAGCGCTCCTGGATGGGCACGAGGTCGGGGTCGTCCTCCGAGAGGACAGCGAGCGCCTCGGCGTCCGACAGCGCGGCGTCTTCGATCTCGATGCTCTCCGGCACGGCGCTGATCGCGGGCGGCTCGGAGGGGCTCGGGGCAGGAGCCGGCGCCGCGACCTGAGTCGTCACGAGCGGCGTGGGCCGCACGTTCGTGCGCGCGGCCGGGCTGGCCGGCGTCGCCTTGGCCGGCGGCGCTTTGGCTTGAGGCCTCGCGAGGGAGGGCAACCGAGCGGCCGGAGCGACGAGCGGCGTGACCAGCGGCGTTCGCGTCGCCTCGGTCGGCTCGGCCTTCACCGCGCTAGGAGACCTCGCAGGAGGCTCGGGCGGCGGTCGGCTCGACCGCGCGGTCGCGAGCATCTCGTCGACGGGGAGCGAGTCCAGGTCTTCCGCATCCGAAGGCTCAGCCGGGGGCGGGCTGGTCACCGCGCGCGAGCGCTCGGCCAGCGCCTCCGCCTGCAGGCCTCGCTCGGACCGAGGGGCGGCCCCGATCTCGGGCTCGCCGAGGAGATCCAGGCCGTCGAGGTGGAGGTCGAGCGGCGGCTGCGAGGTCGGCCGCGCTCCCGGCTCCGCCATCGCCGGATGGCTCACCAAGGTCGTCTTGCGCTGCTGCGCCATCACCTTGCGCGGGAGGTTCTCCGACGCCAGGCGGAGAGAGCGACTCGCGACGGTCGGCGACGGTTTCGAGGACGACGGCTTCGGTGCCTCGGGCTTGGGAGCAAACACGCCTGCCGGCGGGGTCGGCCGGCTGTGGATGGGGTCGAACGTCTTCTTGCCCGATTCCTTCTCCACCGACGGCGGGCTCGGAGCGCGACCGCCGAGCCGGATCGTGCTGCCAGCAGCGCGCGTCCGCATCTGCTTCAGCTCTTCGTCGGTCGCGCGCCGCGTGGTCGGCGGCTCCGAGATCGGCGCACCGTCCGTGCTGGCCGAGGCCAGCGCGGCATCCATCCCCGGCGGGCTCGACGGGGTGGTCGCCTCGGACTCCCGCAGGCTCCCGCGGAAGTTCGCGAGGAGCCGGGCAGAGTCGACCGCGCGGGTGACGGGGGCCTCTTCGTCCCCGTCGTCCCACCCGGAGTCGACTTCGTCTTCGTCGCCGCTCACGCGCTGATCGCCTGGGTCAGTGAGGACGCGAGACGACGCCCTTGAACATGCGATGGGTCCGGCTCAACGCCTCCATCTGCTCCTTCACGGAGCTGGCGTCTTTCTTGTCCATCGCTTCGCGCGTCTTCTGCAAGATGCCGCGCGCCTTGCTGAGCGCCTCGCGTCCGAAGTCGCTCGACGCGACGACCGACTCGACCTGGGGGAACATCTTCTCGATGTCGGTGACGAGCTTCTCCGCCTCCTGGCGGACACCCTCGAACTCGTCGCTCTCCTTGCTCTGGACGAGGAAGTCCTTGGCCTTGTCCATCATGGACTTGACCTCGTCCTTCGTCAGGCCGCTCGAAGCGGTGACCTGGATGCTCTGCGCCTGGCCGGTCTCCAGATCCTTCGCGCTAACGCTGACGATACCGTCACTGTTGATCTCGAAGTTCACCTCGATCTCGACCTGGCCCTTCGGCGCGCGCCGGAGGCCCGTGAGGATGAACTCGCCGAGCAGCTCGTTTTCGTTGGCTTGCTCGCTCTCCCCCTGCATGACGAGGATCTTCACCGCGGTCTGGTTGTCGCGGCTCGTCGTGAAGATCTTCGAGCGGCTCGTGGGGACCGTCGTGTTCTTCGGGATGAGCTCCTCGAACTTCGATCCGGCCGTCATGATGCCCAGCGCGTGCGGCGTCACGTCGAGGAGGATCATCTCGCGGCTCTCGTCGACGAGCGCGGCCCCTTGGACGGCGGCGCCGAGACCGACGACCTCGTCCGGGTGGACGCCCTTGCACGGCTCGCGGGCGAAGAACTTCGTCACGGCCTCCTGGACCGCGGGCATTCGGGTCATGCCGCCCACCAGCACGACCTCTTCGATCTCGTCTTTGTCGAGCCGCGCGTCTTCCAACGTCTGCCGGCAGATCTCGACGCAGCGCTCGATCAGGTCCTCGCAGAGCTGCTCGAGCGTGGCGCGGCTGAGCGCGCGCTGGAGGTGGAGCGCGTCGTTGCGACCGCTCGAGATGATGAACGGCAGGTTGATCTCGGTCTCGGTGACGCCCGAGAGCTCACATTTCGCCTTCTCGGCTGCGTCCTTGAGGCGCTGGAGGGCCATGCGATCTTGCCTCAGGTCCACGCCGTTCTGCTCTTTGAAGCCGTCGACCAGCCAGTCGATGATCCGACCGTCGAAGTCCTCCCCGCCGAGGAACGTGTCGCCCGCCGTCGCGATGACCTTGAACACCCCGCCCGAGCTGATCTCCAGGATGGAGATGTCGAACGTGCCTCCGCCGAGATCGAACACGGCGAGGACCTTGTCGACGTTCTTGCCGAAGCCGTACGCGAGCGCGGCCGCGGTCGGCTCGTTGATGATGCGGATGACGTCGAGCCCGGCGATGGTGCCGGCGTCCTTCGTGGCCTGACGTTGGTTGTCGTTGAAGTACGCCGGGACCGTGATGACAGCTTTCGTCACGGGCTCGTTCAGGTAGTCCTCCGCGAAGAGCTTCACCTCCTGGAGGATCATCGCGCTCATCTCGGGGACGCTGTAGGTCTTGTCACGCAGAACGATGCGCACGTCGCCGTGGGGCCCCTCGACGATCTTGTAGGAGGCCGTCGAAACCGCGTTCTTGACCTGGGGGCTCGTCCACTTTCGGCCGATGAGCCGCTTCGCGGCGTAGACGGTGTTCTCGGCGTTGGTGATGGCTTGTCGTTTCGCGATGTGACCCACCAGGCGCTTGCCCGCCTCGGTGATCGCGACCATCGACGGGGTCGTCTTGTAACCGCCCCGGTTGGGGATGACCGTAGGGACTCCGTCCTCGACGATCGCAACGCAGGTGTTGGTCGTACCCAGGTCGATTCCAAGAACGCGTTCCATCTGACTCCAGTGCCTGAGGGGGCGATTCGGCTAGGAAGGCCCCGAAACGTGCCGCCGCGTCCGCCAGCGACACGGAAAGCATCCCACGGGTTCGAGACAAAGGGCGAGTGTTTTGGCGCGCAGCCCTGGCCTCACCGCTTCGGGCGCCGGTCCGCTGCGTCGGGGTTCACGACGCTGTATGCCCCAGACAGCCTGGGCTGCAGCGGGGGCTGGGTGGGATGTTGTGGCTGCGGCTGTTGGGTCGAGTCGCCATCGGCGGCGACCGGGGGGAACGGCTTCGAAGGTGTCGGGCGCGTGTGGACCGAAGGGTCCGGGGCCTGACCGAACGCGATCTGCGGGCTCGACGGCTGCGGGAGACGAAGGCCCGCCGCCTGCGGCACCACGCCGGATTGCCCCGCCTGAGCAACGGAGACCTGCGGGTTTCCCGGTTGGAACGACGCCTGCGGGGAGTGGCCTTGTTGTGCGAAGCCCACCTGCGCCGGAGGGTACCCCGACTGCGGGTACCCCTGCTGCGGGTACCCCTGCTGCGGGTAGCCCTGTTGCGGGTAGCCCGACTGGGGATGGGCCTGCTGCGGGTAGCCCTGCTGCTGCGGGTAGCCCTGCTGCTGCGGGTAGCCCTGCTGCTGCGGGTAGCCCTGCTGCTGCGGGTAGCCCTGCTGCTGCGGGTAGCCCTGCTGCTGCGGGTAGCCCTGCTGCGGAAAAGCCTGCGCCGGCGGATAGCTCGGCTGCTGGGGCGCCGGCGCCGGCTGCGACGGGTAAGCCGGCTGTTGAGCCGGGTATCCCTGGTGCGGCGGGTAGCTCGGCTGCTGCGGCGGGTAGCTCGGCTGTTGCGGTGGGTAGCTCGGCTGCTGCGGTGGGTAGCTCGGCTGCGGCGCAACGAAGCCCGGCTGCGATGGAGAGCCGAGCCCCGGGGTGCCGGGCTGACCGGGGGACGACGGCGTGGGCGCTGCCGCCGCGGCCATCTGGCCGGACTTGCGCGCCTCTCGCCTTTCCTGCGCGGCGCGCTCCTCCGAGATCTGCTGCATGTACTGCTTGATCGCGTCGCGCGCGGCGGCCACGTTGGCGGCGACCTTCTCGTCCTTGCCGCCGATCTCGAGCGCCCGATCGAGCTCGGCGTTTGCGCTGCTCTCGAACCCGGCGGCCATGAAGCAATACGCGAGCGTGATGCGCATCTGCGGCACCTTCGGCGCGAGCTCCACCGCGCGCCGGCCGAGCTCGACCGCCCTTCGCGGGTTGGCCTGCCCGCGGAACGTCGCGAAGGCGGCGCGCTCGTGCAGCTTCGCGTCCTCGGGTCGTCCCTGGCACGCTTTCGAGAAGCTCACAGCGGCCTCGGCGAAGCGCTCCTGGTGGAGCTCGAACTCGCCCTGCCGCGCGAAGTTGTCCGCGAGCGCGGTCGCCGCGAGCGAGGCGACCTCGGCAGCCTCGCGCTGCACCGCGGCGTCGTTCGGCGCGATGGACGCGGCGATCTTGAAGTAGTTTGCCGCGGCCGCCCACTCCGCCGCACCGATCGCCTTGCGTCCGGCCGAGACGTAGTGATCGAGCTGCGCGCGCTGCGCTTCTTGTTTGGCGTATTCGTACCGGACGCGGAGCGCCTCGGCGGCGGCCTTCGGGTCCATGTACGGCTGCGCGGCCACCTTCTCTTCCGGCGCGGGAGCCGCTTGTTTGTAGCGCCCCTTCCCGAGCTTGGCGGCGAGCGCGCGCTTCTTGTCGGCGAGATCCTGTTGTTTCTTCGCGTCGCTCGGGTCGACGCCCGCGGCGGCGCGCGCCTGCTGCTCGATCTCGCGCTGCGCCTCCTGGATCGCCGTTTGCGCCTGCGAGAGGATCTCGCTCGCCTTGCGGTTCGCCTCGAAGGTCTTCAGGTACTCGTCGTATTCGGCCCGCTTCTGCTTCGAGGTCAGCGTGTCGTGCGCGAGCGTCAGGCGCGCGAAGATCGCCTCGATCTTCGGCTTGTAGCTGCCCAGGTTCCGCTTGAAGAACTTGTCCGGGTGAAACTCCGGCGCGATCGCGTAGTAGGCCGCCTTCACCTCCTTGCGATCGACGAGCTGATGCAGACCGAGCAGCTCGTAGAACGAGAGCTTCTCGAGCCTGCTGAAGGCGTCGAGGATCTGCTTCTTCTTTTCGAGGTCGAGATCGACCGTCTCGGTCAGGAGCTTGTCGTCGTAGCTGGTGAGCTTCCCGAGCGCGCCGCCGAACGCCAGCGCGGCCGCGGCCTTCGTGGTCTTTTCGGTCTGCTCCTTCGCGAGCTTCGCGTCGTCGACGACCTCGGCCGCGCCGAGCTCCACCAGTCGTTCGATGGCCCGCGCGACCGTGTCCACGTGGAAGCCGGTGAGCCGGATGATGTCGGCGTCGGTTGCCTTTCCGTCGATCTTCGAAAAGACCGTCCCTTCCGCCGGCGTGAGGGGCAGCTTCTTGTAGTCGACGCCTGCGACGAGCCGGAGCTGACGGGCCATCCTTCCGGTCAGGTTACCCCCCCGATCGGGCGGCGCGCCAGGATTGTCCGGTTTTTCCGCCCGGGCCCGGGCCGGCTACTCGACCGGTTCGTCGCGCAGCGCCTCGTCGATGACCTTTTCTTGAAGCGTCATCGCCGTGTCGAATGCCTGGAGCGCGGCGGCTCGGGCCGATTCTGCGCCGGCCTCGTCCCCCGCGTCGGACAGCGCCTTCATCCGCCGCTCGTGCACGACCCCTCGAGCCATGAAGAGGTTGGCGCGAAACAACGTGGGATCCTTCGCGTGAGCCAGCCCGCGGTCGACCTCTTTCTCGGCCTCGGCGAAGTCGCCATCCGCCGCGAGGATCTCCGCGACACGCGCGTGCGCGTCCGCGAGCACCTCGGCGACCTCCGGGGAGATGGCCGGGCGAGCCCCCTCGGTGAGCCTGCGGAGGTGACCGAGCGCGGCCCTGCGATCACCCTTGTCAAGGGCGAGATCGGCGGCGTGGTTGGCGGCCCGCGCCTTCGAGAGGAACGCGACCAACGTCTGGTCGACGACCGCCGGGCCGGAAGCCGATGCGGCGGGAGCCCGGCCAGGAGCGTCTTCACTCCGGCAAGCGGACGTCGCGAGCCCCAACGTCAGGGCCACGAGCGCGAGAAGGCTTCGACCGCGCCGACGATCGCTCACTCGAGCCCCCACGCGCGGTAGCGGTTCTGCCTCAGGTCGGAGGCCCGAGCCGCGGTGATCCTGTCCGCTCGCTCGCTCGTCTTTCCGCCACCCTGGGGAAAGTCTTCGACCGAAAACAAGGGGGCGGTCGAGCGGACCTCGACCATCCCCGGTAGCGGCCCGGTCTGCGCGGAAGGCAGGTCGCCGCCACGCCCCGGGCTCGAGAGCCAGAGCCCCAGAACCCCCGCGGCGAGCGCGAGCGCTCCCGCGACCGCCGCGTAGACGGCGGTCGGTCGTGCGCGACCCGAACCCCGCAGCTCCCGGCGCAAGATCGCCTCGCTGCGGATCTCCGGCAGCTCGCGAGGCGAGTGTGCGGCCCGGATCGTCTCGGCGACGCGCGCGAGCGGGTGCTCCTCGCGCGCCCAGCTCGAGCCTTCGAGCGCGCGGCGCAAGCCCTCGGCGGCCTCGCGCTCCGGCGCGTCCGCAGCCGGCTCTTCCCCGAGCGCCGCGTCCTCACCGAGCACGCTCGCGAGGATGCGATCGTGCGCCTCCTGGGCGAGGTCTCGCGGGCGCGCCGCGGCCGCGAGGAGCGAGGCGAGCGGTTCCGCCCCGCCCTCGACGGCGCGACGCCGTTCGTCGGCGCCGGCCTGCTCCTCGGCAGAGGGCGTGCTGTCCGGGAGGTCGTCGTCCTTCATGACGCCTCCTTCTCGAGCTGGCCATCCATCTTCGCGATCGCTTTCTTGAGCGACGTCAGCGCTCGATGCAAAACCACGTCGAACGTGGCGACGGTCACCCCGAGCTCCTTCGCGACCTCTTCTCGGGAGCGCTCCTCGAGCACACGCAGCCGGATCGCCCGCTCGTAACGCGGGTTCAGCTGTCGCAGCGCGGCGTCGACCTTGGCGCGACCGGCCTCGAGGTCACGTGCCTCGAGCACTTCTGCGTCCGGCGAGGAGGCGCCCGCTCGCTCGCTCTTGTCGATCTCCCGTGCCAGGTCCTCCGGCTCGAAGAGGCTCTCGCGCTTGCGGGCACGGAGAATGTCGAGCGCGATGCGGAGCGCCACGACGCGGAGCCAAGGGTAGACCCCGCAGTCTTGCCACGTGTACTGGTCGAAACGCTCCACGACGCGCGCGTACGTCTCGGCGAGCGCATCCTGTGCGATGGCCTCGCTGCCGAGGCGCGGCAAGAGCACGGCTCGGTAGAGCGCTGGGCCGTAGGCGCGCAGGATCTTCCCGAGCGCGGCACGATCGCCGGCTTTCGCGCGCTCGCAGAGCTCGCGCTCGAGAGCCGCTTCGAGCCTCACGACCGCCACCCGCGGGACAATACCCGCCCCCCACCCGCAATGCACCATCTTGACGGCGTGCCACGCTGGCCAGCCCGGAACGAACCGGGCGGCTTCCGAGGGAACAAGGCAGAGCGCGGTCACGAAAGGGGAACGCGGAGCCGCGCCCCCACCTTACGGGGCTCCGGCCGACCGCTCGTGTCATAGTGCCGCGGATGCCGGACCGCGAGCTCCGTTGCGCGTGTGGTGCCCTCAATGACGAGGGGTTCGCCACCTGTATTCGATGTGGGAGCCCCCTCAGGGCCGGCGTTCCGGTCGGCGGCGGGGGCTCACCGCAGGCGATCCCCCTTCAGACGGACCGCCCCGCCCGCGCCGTGGTCGTCCTCGGCGTCCTCTGCTCGGTGGTGTTCGCCTTCCAGATCCTGCTCGCGCTGAAGCTCCGAGGCAGCTTGCCGATCCTCGGCGCCGGCTCACGGCTCGAGGCCGTGCGGTCGGGGGCGCTCGAGATCGCCCCGGCGCTTTTCCTCGCCGAGCCCTTCCGGCTCCTCAGCGCGGTCTTCGTCCACTTCGGGCTCATCCACTTCGGCATGAACATGATGGGCTTCGTCTGGCTGGGGAAGATCGCCGAGCGGCTCGTCGGTCCCGGGCGGACCATCATCGCCTTCGTGGTCACCGGCGTCGCCGGCTTCACCGCAACGGTCGCGCTCGCCATCCTGAGCGGCACCGCCAACGGGACGCTGACCGCCGGCGCCAGCGGCGGCATCCTCGGGGTCATGGGCCTCGTCGTCGGCGTGCTCCTTCGCCGCCGTGACCCGCGCTGGAAGCCCTTCGTGTTCCAGACCCTCTTCTACACGCTGCTCTTCGGCTTCGCGGTCAACGCCGGCAACTCGTCGATCTCGGTCAACAACGCGGCCCACCTCGGCGGCCTCGGCGCCGGCGTGCTCTTCGGCCTGCTGTGGGCGGGCAAGGGCGAGCGCGAAGGGCTCCTCACCCGTGGGGTGGCCGGGCTGCTCCTCGTGGCCTCCGTCGGGTCGCTCGTCCTCGCGGAGCTCAGCGAGCGGTGGCGCGTGCTCGCGAGCTGAGCTCCCGGTCTACAGCCGCTCGGGTCGGACGACGTTCCTGCGGAGCGAGACGCTCATGAGGAGCGACAGCCCGAGCATGTTCGTGCTGATGCTGCTGCCCCCGTACGAAAAGAGCGGGAGGGTGACCCCGACGACCGGCATGAGCCCGCAGGTCATCGAGAGGTTCACCACCGCGTGCCAGAAGAACATCGCCGTCACACCGACGCAGAGCACCGCACCGAACCGATCTCGCGCCTGCGACGCGATCCGGATGCCCCAGAGGCAGACGAAGAGGTAGAGCCCGACGAGCACGACGCTCCCGAAGAACCCCCACTCCTCCGCGAAGACAGGAAACGGGAAGTCCGTCGACTGGTCGGGCAAAAACAGGAACTGGTTCTGCATGCCCTGCAGGTAGCCGTTGCCGAAGACCCCTCCGTTGCCGATCGCGACGCGCGCATGATGGGCGTGCCACCCTCGCCCGAGGATGTCCGCCTCCGGGTTGAGGAAGACCTCGATCCGGCCGCGCTGATAGTCGTGCAGCACGTTGTGGTAGGCGAAATACGAGCCGGCCACCGACGTCGCCACGAAGAGGATGACGCTGCGCAGCCTGACCTTCGTCACGGCCGCGACCGTGAGGAAGATGAAGATGTGGATGAGCGCGGTCCCGAGGTCGGGTTGGCGGAGGATCAACACCGCGGGCACGGCGGAGATGACCGCCGGGATGATGAGGTCCTTCAGGCTCCTCCCCTCGTTGCGAGGATCGGCGTGCAGGTACTTCGCCAGCGCGACGATGAGCGCGATCTTGGTGAACTCGCTCGGCTGGAACTTGAAGCTACCGAACTCGATCCACCGACTGGAGCCGCGCACGTCGCGGGCGAGGACGAGCACGATGAGCAGGCAGAAGACCCCGACGACGTAGACCACGTAGCCGTAGCGCTCGACGTGCCGGTAGTCGAAGGCGCAGATCACGGCGCCCACGACGCCGGCGCCGAGCAGCCAGTAGAGCTGGCTGATGTAGCGCTCCGCGATGGCCGTTTGGTAGACGCTCGTCGCGCTGTAGAGGTTGACCACGCCGAGCACGGCGATGAGCACCGCGCCGATGAAGAGGGGCCAGTCGAACCGAGCGCTCAGCGCTTCTTGCTGGCGCATCAGGGCCTCCCGGGGCGCGGCTTGTCGGCCGGCTTCTGTCGGTCGGAGGCGCGCCTCTCCCCGGCGCGCTTGCCTGCCCGCTGGGCCGCGAGCTCGTTGTAGGCGCGGATCACCTGAAAAGCGATAGGTGCGGCGTGTTTTCCACCGGCGCCGCCGTGCTCGACCAACACGACGATGGCGACCTCGGGCGCGTTCGACGGCGCGTAACCGGAGAACCAGGCGTGGTCGCGGTTGAAGTACCAGACCTTCTCCGCCTCGATGCCGCGCACGAGCTTGTGCCCGACCTGAGCCGTACCGGTCTTGCCTGCCATGTCGACACCCTCGATACGCGCGCGGAACGCCGTGCCGCCTTCCTCCTGCACGCCGGCGATGAGCGCCTTGTGCACGAGCTTCACGTTCTCCGGGTCCATCTCGATCTGGCGGCGCACCCGCGGGGAGAACTCCTGGACCACGGTGCCGTTCGAGGTCTCGACCGCACGGACGAGCTGGGGCTGGTAGAGCGTGCCGCCGTTGGCGAGCGCCGCGTAGGCGAGCGCGAGCTGGAGCACCGTCACCGTCGTGGCGCCCTGCCCGATCGCTGCGTTCAGGGCGAAGCCTTGCAGGTATCGGCCCTTGTTTCGGTAGGTCATCCACGCGCGCGTCGGCATGCGCCCCGACGCCTCGGCGTTGATGCCGAGGCCGGTCTTCTGACCGAAGCCGAAGCGCTGAGCGGTCTCGGCGATGATGTCCATGCCGACCTGGTACTGCGTGACCAGGTTCCAGAAGTAGACGTTGCAGCTCTCGCCGATCGCCTTGTGCAGGTTCGTCGCGCCGTGCACGTGTGTGCACCCGTACATCTTGCGCCCGAACTTCGTGAAGCCGCGACACTGCACGCTGAGGCTCGGATCGATGAGCCCCTTCTCGAGGGCGGCGAGCGCGGTGAACGGCTTGAAGGTCGACCCCGGTGGGTACGAGCCGCTCAGCGTCTTGTCGACGGCGGGCTTGAGCGGATCGGAGTAGAGCTGCCGGAACGACTGACGAATGACGGCTTTGCCCTGCGCGCCCGAGAGCGCGTTTGGGTCGAAGCCCGGCTTCGAATAGAGCCCGAGGATGCGCCCGGTCTTCACCTCGACGACGGCGACGCCTCCGGCGAGCTCGCCGCGGAAGGCCTTGTCGATCGCGACCTGCAGCTCCGCGTCCAGCGTGAGGCGGAGATCGCGGCCCGGCACGGGCTCGACCTGCTTCTCGTCGTCTTGGATGATGCCGGGCGCGTCCCGCATGCGGCCCTTGGCGTCGACGAGGACCTTCTCCCAGCCGCGCGTCCCGCGAAGATAGCTCTCCCAGGCGCGCTCGACCCCGGTGACGCCCAGCCTGTCTCCTTCGACGTAACCCGCGCCCTTCAGCTTGGGGAGCTGCTCGGCGTTGACCTCGGCCATGTACCCGATGACGTGCGAGCCGACCTCCCCGTACGGATAGAAGCGCACCGGCACCGGCACGACGGTGACGCCCTTCAGATCGGCCGCGTGAGTCTTCAGGATGGCGACCGCGTCGCGATCGATGTCCTCTTTCAGGAGGATCTGCTGTTCCCTCCGAGGGTTCTCCTTGTCCGCCTGGATGGTTCGGAGCTTCTCTTCGAGGCGGATTCGCTCTTCATGCTGCAGGCCCACCCACTCCGCGAGCTTGGGCCAGGTGTTCGTCATCTCCAGCTGGGCCGGGACGACGTAGAGGTTGTACGAGGGCCTGCTGCCGGCGAGGACCTTGTCGTTGCGATCACGGATGACGCCGCGGGTCGTCGCGAGCGACACGCGCCGGACGATGTTCTCGACCGCGATCGCGTGGTTCTCCTCGTGCTCGAGCACCTGCAGCTGGAACAGGCGCACGAGGATGCCCAGGAAGCTGAGCGACATGAACAGCGCGACCCAACGGAACCGACGCCGGAACTCCGTCGTATCGGACCGCTGGACGAAGAGGTTCACCGTCCCCCCTCCGGGGGAAGGGGCGAAGCGATTGTGGCGACGTGCACGCGCTCGGCGATGCGGAAGATGAGGGGCGCCAGCACCGCGGTGGCCACGGCGTGTCCAGGGACGAGCGCCGCGAGGGCGCGCGCGCGATGCGGGTCGCCGCCGAGGATGGCCGTGAGCACCACGAGGAGGATGCTCTCGAGCAGCGCGAAGACGAACGCCAGGGCGACCTTGGTGAGCAGCGTCTGCGCGGCGAGGCGCACGCCGGCGACCCGCGCGACGAGGAACGTGGCCACGCTGATCAGCGTGAAGAGGCCGATGGGCGCGGCCGCGAAGAGATCGAGCAGGTAGCCGAGGATGAACGAGAGCGCGACGCCGCGCGCGATGGAGTACTCATGGACGCCCATGAACACGACGAGCGGCAAGAGCAGGCTCGGCGTCGCCCCGGCGTGGTGGACGGCGTCGATCAGCCGGTAGAGGCCGCTCTGGATCACGAGCAGCGCGACGCCGAGGAGGAGGAATGCGGTGTTGCGCATCAGTCCTTCTCCTTGCTCTTCGTCGGCGCGGTCGCGCTCGCGGCCGGCTCGAGCTTGCCGCCGAGCACGATGACCACCTCCTCCAGGCGCGAGAAGTCGACCGTCGGCGTGCAGAGGATGTCCTGGTAGATGCCGAAGTCGCGCTTCATCACCTTGCTGACCGTGCAGACGTCGATCCCCTTGGGGTAGCGCAGGCCAACGCCGCTCGTGACGAGCTTGTCGCCCACCGCGACCTCGTCGACGCGCTCCATGTACTGCACGCGGCAAGAGTACTCGCGCTCGTTTCCCGTGCCGCGGAGGATGCCGCGCGCGCCGGTGCGCTGGACGACGACGTCGACCGCTTCCGCCGCGTCGACCACGAGGCGCACGTCCACCGTGTCGCCGGAGACCTTCTGCGTCGTGCCGACGATTCCGTCAGCGTGTAAGACGGGCAGGTTCGGCCCGATCGCCGGGCTGGGCCGGTCGAGGGTGACGCGGATCACGCGGAAGAACTCGTTTGTGTTCTTGCCGATGACGGCCGCGGTGACCACCTCGCCCTCGGTGACGTTCTTCAGATCGAGCAAGCGGCGGAGGCGGCGGTTCTCCGCCTCGAGGCTCTCGAGCTCGCTCACACGCTGGCGAAGCCGCGCGTTCTGAGCCAGGAGGCTCGCGTTGTCCTGCTTGACGTCGACCAGGTAGACGTAGTCCCCCCAGAGCCCGGAGATGCCGCGCGCGAGCGCCGCCGCCGCGTATTGGACCGGCGTCGCGATCTCGATGAGCACCTTGTCGGCGCCCGTCGCCTGACGGGGATCCTTCATGCTCGCACGCAGGAACCAGAACGGAACCGCGAGGGCCAGCACGACGATGATCCAGTCGCGGTAGCGCTTGAGATTCATTCCGCTCCCTCGGGCTTCGCGCGCAGGCGGCGCCTACCTCGGTCGCGATGCTCGCAAGCTCGCATCTTGCCCTTCGGTTCCACGGCGTTCCCTCCTTAGCGCAGGTGCCGCGGCGCGGCTTCAGGGAACGCTCGAACTGGGGCCGGCTATTCCCGCGGAACGCCTAGGAAGCTGGTGCTTTTCGGACGGTCCCGTCGCGCTGCCGGCGTTGCGGTCTGCGGTGCGTGCTCACGTACGAAAGTACGCTCCGCGCGCTCCTCGCCCGCGCCTTGGCATCACTCGGTCTCGCCCGAAATCCCCAGCTTCCTGCTCTGACTTGGATGGTGGCTGAGTGGTTTTCGTCGAGAGCGAGTGAGGTCGGCGGCGAGTCGCGCGGAGCGTACGACCGTACGCGAGCACGCTCGGCGTCGAGATCGCGAAGCTATCGGCGAAAAACACCAGACGCCTAGGAAAGCGTCACTTCTTTGAGGAGCTCGAGGTGTTCGAGCGCCTTGCCGCTGCCCAGAACGACCGCGCTGATGGGGTCGTCGCAGACCATGACGGGCAGCCCCGTCTCTTCCCGGAGGAGCACGTCCAGGTTCTTCAGGAGCGCGCCGCCCCCGGTGAGGACCACACCTTTGTCGACGATGTCGGCCGCGAGCTCGGGCGGGGTGCGCTCGAGCGCAACCAGCACGGCTTCCACGATGGCGTGGATCGGCTCGGCCAGCGCCTCACGGATCTCGTCCGCGTTGACGACGACGGTCTTCGGGATGCCCGCGACCATGTCACGGCCCTTCACTTCCATCGTCTGCGGGGTGTCGAGCGGGTGCGCGTTTCCGACGGAGATCTTGATGCGCTCGGCCGTCTGCTCGCCGATGGCCATGTTGTACTTCCGCTTGATGTACGACATGATCGCCTCGTCCATCTTGTCGCCGGCGACGCGGACGCTCTGCGAGTAGACGATGCCGGCCAGCGAGATGACGGCCACCTCCGTCGTGCCGCCCCCGATGTCGACGACCATGTTGCCGGACGCCTCGGTGATGGGCAGACCGGCGCCGATGGCCGCGGCCATCGGCTCCTCGATCAGGTAGACCTCGCGCGCGCCGGCGCTCTCGGCGCTCTCCTTGACGGCGCGCTTCTCGACCTCCGTGATGCCGAAGGGCACGCAGATGACGATGCGCGGCTTCACCAGGGTTCGCCGATTCGATGCCCGCGCGATGAAGTAGCGCAGCATGGCCTCGGTGATCTCGAAGTCCGCGATGACGCCGTCACGCAGGGGCCGAACCGCCTGGATGTTGTGCGGCGTCCGGCCGAGCATCTCTTTTGCTTCACGGCCGACCGCGAGGACCTTCTTGTTCCCGCGCGTGTCGCGCTGGACGGCCACGACCGAGGGCTCACACGAGACGATGCCCTTCCCGCGGACGTAGATGAGCGTCGTCGCCGTACCGAGATCGATGGCGAGGTCGTTCGAAAAGAGACCGTTGACCCAATCGAACAGCATGCGGCGACGGGAACCGAAGGGAGGATCGCGCGCGCGCGATCAGCCCCGCGAGATCTTGCCTTCCTTGTGCTCGAAGTGCTTCCGGCAGACCGGGCAGAACTTCTTGATCGCGAACTTCTCGGTCATCGTGCGCTTGTTCTTTGTCGTGTGGTAGTTCGCACGATTGCAGTTGGCACACGTGAGCTTGATGACGTCGCGCATTCTCGTATTTCTCTCTTCACGAGGCCCAGCGGGCCGAAAACCGGAGTCGGGACCATAGTCCACTAGCGCCGCGCGTCAAGCACAGCTGTGGCTCGGGGCACGCAACCCGTGCTGCCGGTCCCACTCGGCGGCACCGACCAGTCGGCAGCACGCACAGTCGGCAGCACGCACAGTCGGCAGCGCAGCGCGAGAGCCGACTGCCTAGTCGTCGCCCCAGTCGTCTTTGCCCGTGTCCCAGTCGTTCTTGTTGCGTCGGCCGCGCCCGCCGCCGCCGTCGTCGAAGCTTCGCTTCTTGCGCTCCTCGAACGACTTCTTGCCGGGGGGACCGCCGGGGCCACGACCACCGCCGCCACCGCCCCCGCCGCCACCGAAGTCGCCGGGGGGCGGGCCGCCGCGAGGAGGCCCACCAAAGCCGCCGCCGCCACCTCCGCCGCCGCCGAAGCCGCCGCCACCTCCGGCGAAGCCGCCTTCACGCGGACCGCCGAAGCCACCACCTTCGCGAGGACCGCCCGGCGGCCGCTCGCCCTTGTCGTGGGCGGGCAAGATCCGCAAGAGTCGCCCGCGGAGCTCCGCGCCCCGGAGCACGTCCAACGCGGCGCGCGCAGCCTCCGCCGAGGGGAACTGGATGAAGCCGTAGCCGCGGTTCTTCCCTTCCCCGTCGGAGGGGAGGATGACACGTTGAATCGGTCCCGCACCGGTCGCCGCGATCGAGGCTTCGACCTCGGCCGGCGTCGCGTCGTACGGGAGGTTGCCGACGTAGAGCTTCCGCTCCTTGTCGGCCTCGGCCGACGGACCGCCGCGCGGCCCCCCGGGACCACCCGGACCGCCTGGCCCTCCGCCTTCACGACGCGGAGGATCGGACTCGAACGGGCGCACAGAGATGGAACGGCCGGCCTGGAAGCTCCCGTGCAGTGCCTCGCGCGCTGCGTTCGCCTCCTCGGACGTGGCCATCGTGACGAACCCGAAGCCACGCGGCCGACCTGTCGTGCGGTCGCGCGGAAGCGTGACCTCCGCGACGTTGCCACCTGTTGCTTCGAAGAGCTGTCTTAGAACTTCTTCGGTGAACGTGTCGGGGAGCCCTGCGACGAACAGCTTGCGAGAATCTTCAGCCATCGGAAAATGAGATGTTCGAAGCCGTGCCCTGCTTGCCCATGACGGGCATCAGGAAAACGGCACATGACGCACGCTTGAAGCTACCCTGAAGCACCGGGGCGTCAAGGCTCCCCAGTGTCGGCCGGATTTCGCGACGCGGAGCGAGGAGCGGCGTCGCCTTTTGCCTCGCTGTCGCTCCCGCCTTCCGACGCGGTCTGCTCGGGCTCTTCGGAGGCGTCGTCGTCCGACCTCGGTGCGGCCTTCTTTGTCGCCTCCTTCGTCGCCGGCTTGCCGGCTTGCCGGCGTCGCTTGCGCGGAGCCGCGTCCTTGTCGGTCGTCGCGCTCGTCTTCGTCGCGACCTTCTTCTTGGGCTGCTCCTCCGCTTCCTCCTCCTCGGTCGGCGGCTCGTACGGCTTCACCTCGGCCCAGCTCGCCGGCACGGGCTGCGACTTGGAGAACCGAACGAGCAACATGCCGATGCCGAGCAGAAGGAAACACGCGAACTGGGCGGGCGTGAGGCCGAAGTGCCGCGGGTCCGACTCGCCCCCGATCAGCCGCCGGAACGACTCGAGCGCTTCGGCCGGGACCCCGTCCGGCACCGGATCACCCGGCTCGATGCGGAAGAAGTCGAGGACGAACCGGACGGGCGCGTAGGCGATGCTCATCCACCCGGCGAAGAAGCCGAACGGGCGCGGCTTGGACTTCCACAGGAAGTGAAAGGCCACCGCCAGCGGGATCGTGAGGACCATCTCGATGAGACCGAGATCGAAGCGCCCGAGCACCTGCGACGGGTCACGGAGCAGGCCCCAGACGTCGGGGTTTCGAACGTCGGGGTGGCCGTATTGCACGCCGAGCCACGAGGTGGTCAGCCTCCCCGGGTGGTCGTGGACCGAGGCGCAGCCGGACCGCCCGAACACCCACGCGAGCGGGAAGGCGCTGCAGACCGTGTCGGCGTAGCCGATGACGCTCTCGTTGAAGCGCCATTTGTAGATGAAGAGCCCGGCGATCGCGCCGAAGAAGCCGCCGTAGCTCGAGAGCCCGGCCCAGAGCTTCAGCAGATACAGCGGGTCCTCCGAGAGCTTCTCGGGCGTGTAGAAGACCGCGTCGAACACGTGTGCGCCGATGAAGCCGAACCCGACCACGTAGAAGATGAACGTGTTCATCTTCTCGAGGTCGAGGCCGCGCTGACGCGCTCGACGGATCGCCACGACCGATCCCAGGTACACCCCCGTCGCGACGAGCAAGCCGAACGGCTTGATGCTGTCGAACGGCTTGGGGAACGGGAGCGGAATCTCGGGGATTTTGATATACGGGATCAGCGGGGCGCCCACGCGTGAGGAGTTAGCGCACACCCAGCCGGCGCGAAAGCGAGAAGCGGATGACCACCCCAACCCTCCGTGCGCTCTGTCTCCCCGGCTGCGGCTGCCGTGGCGCGTTCCAGTTCGGCGTCATGCGCCGGCTCTGGGAGCGAGGGGAACGCTTCGACGTCGTCGCCGGCGCCTCGAGCGGGGCGATCTGCGGGGCGGTCACCGTCGCGGGCCTCGCGCCGTCCGGCCCGGACATGTTCCGCTCCCTCGCCACGACCCCCATCGTCTCGACGCGCTACCTGAGGTCCGAGAGGAGCCCCTTCGGCATGCGCGCCATCGTGCGCGAGGCCCTCGCGCGGTTCGTCCCCGAGGACCGCATCGTGGGCTCGGAGAGCGAGCTGCTCGTCTCGACGACGCGCGCCGGGCAGCTGCTCAAGAGCATGTGGGCGCGCGCGCGCAGCCTGGCGACGCCACGCGGCGCGCAGCGCACGCCCGCCGCGCCGACCGGGACCACCTACCCCTTCGAGGCGCCAAGCCCGGTCCACGCGATGGCCCTCGAGCACGGCGCGCTGGTCGTGCACTCGAGCCGCGACCGAGCGGACATGCACGACATCATCGTCGCCAGCTCGACGATCCCGGGACTCTACGCCCGTCTCCCCGTGGTCGACGGCGAGGTGCACGTGGACGGCGGCGCCGCCGACAACACGCTCCTCCATGTCCTCCTCGCGCGCGGCATCACCGACATCACCGTGGTCACGCCCTACGGCGGCGGCGCCGTGTCGCCCACGTTGTTCGAGCGCGAGCGGCCGCCGCGCGTCCCTCCTCACGTTCGGCTGCGCCTCATCTACCCACGCGCGCCCATCCGCCTCCGTCACTTCGACTTCGACCGTGACCGGCTGGAGGAGGCGCTGGAGATGGAGATGGTGGAAGAGGAGTACGATGCGACGCGAGGTGCCGCATGACGACCCGGATCGCCACAATCACCTGCTCGGACACGCGCACCGAGGCGAACGACGAGGGCGGCGCCATGCTCGGCGGCCTCCTCGCGGGCGCGGGCTTCGAGGTGGTGTCCCACCGCATCGTGCGCGAGGAGATGATCGGCTTGCGCACCGCCGCGGCCGACGTCCTGGCCCGGGCGGACGTCGACGCGCTGATCATGACGGGCGGGACGGGGCTCGCCCCACGTGACAACACGATCGAGGCGCTCCGCCCCCTGATCGACAAAGAGGTCGTCGGCTTCGGCGAGGCGTTCAGGCGGCTCTCGTGGGAGCAGGTCGGCGCCCGAGCCATCCTCTCGAACGCGCTCGCCGGCGTCGCCAAGGACAAGGTCGTCATCGCGCTGCCCGGCAGCCCGAAGGCGGTCTCGCTCGCCGTGGAGCAGCTCATCAGCCCCACGCTCGGGCACCTCGTCGCCCTCGTTCGGGGGCGCACAGCTCACCCGACCCCATGACCAATCTGTCATTCGACGAGGCGCGCGACCTCTGGCTCTCGCTCGGCTCGCCCGGCGCGGCCGAGCGCGTCTCGGTGTTCGAGGCGGACGGGCGCGTCCTCGCCGAAGACGTGGTCGCCCCCTTCCCCTTGCCGCCCTTCGACTACTCCGCGATGGACGGCTACGCCGTCTCGGCTTCCGGCGTGCCCGACTCGCTCGAGCTCGCCGTGGAGGGGACGAGCGCCGCGGGCGGCGAGCTCCCCACCTTTCGACCCGGCACGGCGTGCAGGATCTTCACGGGTGCTCCGCTGCCCGATGGCGCTGACAGCGTTGTCATGCAGGAGAACGTGGAGGTGCTCGCCGGCGGCAAGGCCGTCCGCCTCGCGCAGGCGCCTTCACCGGGGCAGAACGTCCGCCGGCGCGGGGAGGACCTGGCGGACGGGACGGTGGCCATCCCCCGAGGCGCGCGGCTCGAGCCGGGCCCCCTCGCGCTCGCCGCCGCCCTCGAGAGGGCGACCTTGGTCTGCCACCGCCGCCCCGTCGTGACGGTGCTCTCGTCCGGAGACGAGCTCCGCAGCCCCGGCGATCCGCCTCGAGCCGGCTCGGTCATCGAGTCGAACGGTCTCTTCATCACGGCGACCGGCCGGCGCGCGGGCGCGATCGTCCACCTCGCGCCGTTCGTCCGAGACGACCTGGAAGCAACGACGCGCGCCGTCGCGGGGGCGCTCCGCGTCTCCGATCTCGTCGTCACCGTCGGCGGGGTGAGCGTGGGGGATCGAGATCTCGTCCGGGCCGCCGTCGAGGCCGCGGGCGTGGAGGTCCTCTTCCACCGCATCGCGATCAAGCCGGGCCGCCCGGTCCTCGGCGGGCGCCACCCCGGAGGCGCGCGGCTGCTCGGGCTGCCGGGCAACCCGGCATCGGCTTCCCTCACCTTCCTCCTCTTCGGTGTGCCGATGGTGCGCAAGCTCGCGGGCGAGGGCCGCCCGCTGCCCGCGACGTGCCGGGCGACCGTCGTCGGGAAGGCGAAGAGCGCGGAAGGGCGGACCGACTTCCTCCGCGGCCGCCTCGACTCGACGGCGGAGAGCGCGCCGAGGTTCGTGCTCGCGCCGAACCAAGCCTCCGGTGCCGTGACGTCGTTTGCCGGCGCCGACGCGCTTGCCGTCGTCCCCCCTGGACGTATCGCCGTCCAGGACGGGGATGTCCTCGATGTCATCCGGATCGCCGACATCGCTTGAGATGTGGGCCGCGGTGTCCTCGAAGGCGAGGTGCCGGCCGCGACGCTGTTCGAGCAAATCCGCAGCCAGCGCTGAGAAATTGCAAAGCAGCGCGCCGTTCGTCGCGTAGCATCCCAAATTGGAGGACCCGCATGCCCTTCATTGATTTGAGCTGCGCCATTGGATCGCCCTTCGATGTCCGAAGGTTCACCGTCCGCGAGGCGATGTCGCAGAACTTCGTCATCGAGATCATCGCCCTGTCGAGGGACCCGAGCATCGATCTCGACACCGTCGCGAACAACGCGGCGTCCTTCAAGCTGAGCACCGGGCTCGCCAACGTCACCGGCGGCACCCGATCCTGGAGCGGCTACGTCCAGCGCGCGGAGCAGACGCGCGGCATGTTGACGTGGAGGGACGGCACGTCGGTCTATTCGACCTACTACCTCCGCATCGTGCCGCAGCTGTGGCTCCTCACCCAGCGCACGGGCAACCGCATCTTCCAGCACAAGTCGATCCCCGACATCATCGACATCCTCCTCGGGGAGTGGAACATCCCGATCAGCTGGAAGATCCAGCGCGGCCAGTACCCGAAGCTCGAGTACAAGGCGCAATACGGCGAGACGGACTTCAACTTCTTCAGCCGGCTCTTGGAGGAGGCGGGCATCAGCTACGTCCACCTCGACGCCGACGGCGAGATGGTCCTCACGCTGACCGACGCGCCCACCTCGAACGCGCTGCGGAGCGCGAGCCCCATCCGCTACTTCGACCAGCGCGCGGACGCGAACCAGGTCGAGTACGCGACCGCGCTGCGCCTCTACCACGACATCCGGCCCGGGGCGCTCTCGGTCGTCGACTACGACTTCCGGAACCCGAACAAGAAGCTCCTCGGCGAGGGCGACAAGTCGGCCGGGCCCGACGGCTTCTACGAGCAATACGAGTACAGGCCCGGCGCGTTCCTCATCGAGGGCAAGCCCGGCCAGACACCGACGGCGGACGACAAGGGCGCCTATCGGTACGAGATGAAACACGGCCAGGAGCAGGCCAAGAAGTGGCTCATCGCCGATCGCACGGGGCGCCGCACGGTGGAGTTCGAGACGAGCGTCATCGACCTCGGCCCGGGCACCATCTTCAACATCGAGGAGCACCCGCACGAGAAGCTCGCCGAGGAACTCATGGTCACGGGCTTCGAGATCACCGGCAACCACGACGGCGACTGGCAGATGAGCGTGAAGGCCGTCTTCAAGAACGATCCGTTCCGGCCGGCGCGCGTCTCGCAGAAGCCCCAGGCCCACGGCGTGCAGAGCGCCACGGTCGTCGGGCCCGCCGGTCAGGAGATCCACGTCGACGAGTTCGGCCGCGTGCGCGTCCAGTTCCCGTGGGACCGCGAGGGCAAGAACGACGATGACAGCTCCGTCTGGATTCGCGTGTCGCAGGGCTGGGCCGGCGTCCACTACGGGATGATCTGCATCCCGCGCATCGGGCAGGAGGTGCTCGTGGGCTTCCTGAACGGCGACCCGGACGATCCCATCATCGTCGGCCGCGCCTACAACGCCGTGAACCCCGTCCCCTACAAGCTCCCGGAGAACAAGACCGTCAGCGGGTGGAAGTCACACTCGTCTCCGACGACCGGCGGGTACAACGAGCTCAAGATCGAGGACAAGGCAAACAAGGAGCTCATCTACCTGCAGGCCCAGAAGGACCTGCACAAGCTCGTCAAGCGCGACTGGACGGAGCGCATCGGCCGCCACCACCACCGCACCATCCTCGAGAACCAGCACCTCGTCGTGGTCAAGAACAAGACCGAGCTGATCAAGCAGAACGATCAGCTCCACGTCATGGGCGACCGGATGCAGAAGATCGACAAGAGCACGTCGCTCACGGTCGGCGTCGATCAGGACGAGAAGGTCGGGAGCAAACACGCCCTCGAGGCCGGCAAGGAGATCCACCTCAAGGCCGGCAACAAGGTCGTCATCGAGGCCGGCGCGCAGCTCACGATCAAGGGCGCGGGTGGCTTCGTCGCCATCCACCCCGGCGGCGTCGACATCGTCGGCACGCTGGTGCGCATCAACTCCGGCGGCTCCGCCGCGACGGGCTCGGGCGCGAAGCCGACCGAGCCGAAGGACGCCGAAGAGGCGTTCCCGAAGGATCACTCCGAGGACATCAAGGACTGACCGACCGAGGAGACGTCATGCCGCCTGCCTCGCGAATCACCGACATGCACACCTGCCCGATGGTGAACCCGGGCCCCGTCCCCCACGTGGGCGGGCCGGACATCTCGGGCAGCCCCGACGTCATCGTGGGCTTTTTGCCGCAGGCTCGGATGGGCGACAGCCTCATCTGTGTCCCGGCGATCGACAGCATCCAGAAGGGCTCGCCCACGGTGCTCGTGAACGGCCGGCAGGCTGCCCGCATCGGCGACCCCACGGCGCACGGCGGCGTCCTCGTCGCCGGCTGCCCGACGGTCCTCATCGGCGAGTCGGGCCAGGGCGCCACGCTGCGCGGCGCCGCCAAAGACGGCACGCCCTTCTGCGAGGAGTGTGAGCGGCTCAAGAAGCTGAAGGAGCAGGCCGAGAAGGTCGCGCCCGCGAACGCGCCGCCGCCGGGGTCGGCGGACATCGTCTCGACCGAGGGCAAGTCCGTCTTCGAAGCCATCAGGCGCGCGGTCGACGACATGCTCCCGCAGGACAAGGAGGACCGCGAGCGGCTCCTCCGCACCATCAAGCCGCTCGCCAAGCAGCTGATCAAACAAGGCAAAGACGAGCAGACGGTCGCGAAGTGGGCGCTCGCGGCGCGGCAGGCCGTGCTCGACCGGTACGAGGCGAAGGACCACTGGGACCTGCTCGGGAAGGTCTACGTTCGCAACAAGGACAAGTTCGGCGGCCCCCTCGGCCCCAGCGTCGAGTGGCTCGTGTCGGAGAAGGGCAAGACCGCGCGCGAGATCATCGACGCCGCAGCGGCCGGCGATCTGAAATCCAAGCTGGCGGAGCTCAAGCCGCAGCTCATCGATCGCGTCGCGGAGAAGCTGATCGAGAACGAAGACGTGCGCGGGCTCGTGGTCGCTGCCGCAAACGGCAACCTCAAGGAGGGCCTGCTCGGGATCAAAGACAAGCTCATCGACAAGGTCGCCGGCGACTTGGTCGACAACGAAGAGGTGCGCGGCGTCCTCGTCGCCGCCGCCAAGGGCAACCTCGACGAGGCGAAGCAGCTCGCCATCGGAGGCGTCGCCAACAAGTTCTTCGGCGACGATCCGATCAAGGGAGTCTTCACGGCCGCCGCAAACGGCGACTTCGAGAAGGCCAAGAGCGCGGCGCTCGGCGTCTTCGCCGACAAGATCTCCAACGAGCACCTGAAGAGCGTCGTCCTCGCCGCCGCAGAGGGGAATCTGCCGGAGAAGCTCGGGGAGATGAGCCAGGCCGCCGTCGACAAGGTCCTCGACGGCCTCATGGATGAGAAGACCGCGCAGTTCTTCAAGCCGCTCATCGACAAGCTCAAGGAAGAGGTCGCTTCCAAGGTCACTTCGGCGGTCGGAGGGCTCTGATGGCCGCGCTGATCGTGGAGGACTTCTTGAAGCGAGGCGTCCTCTCGGCGCTCGATCCGTCCACGGGCGAGCTCTCCGAGGCGCCCGCCGACGCGGATCGATCACGAGCCAGCGGCGCGTACATGACGCTCGGGCGGCGGCTCGCGATCTTCTACGCGGACGCCGGCGATCTGGTCCTTCGCGTCGGCGACGAGGTCGCTCGCCTCGACGGCGCGAAGGTGGAAATCAAAGGAGAAGGACTGCGCACGCTCACCGTCGAGCACGGCGGCGAGCCCGTCCTCTTTCACCAGTACCCGAACCCGGTCAACCCGCCGATGGAGTATGACCCGACGCTGGCCGAAGAGGAGGACTTCGACCTCGGGCTCTTCGCGGCGAACATCGCGACCGAAGAGAAACGGCGCCGCTTCCAGCTCCGGAAGTGGGGCGCCTGATGCTCGCCATGGACGATCGGAACCCGACCGACAAACGCGGCATCCTCCAGGTCCTCTGGGGCAAGCAGGCGTTTCGCAAGATCGTCCTCGCACCCGGCCAGGCGGTGACCCTCGGCCGGACCGACCGAGCGGACGTCATCATCGACGACCCGGAGATGAGCGCGCTCCATTTCCAGGTCTGGTTCGCCGGAGCGAGCGCGGTGGTGCGCGATCTCGAGAGCCACGGCGGCACGCTCATCAACGGCGCGATGATCCCACGCGAACGGATCGGCCACGGCGGCTTCGTCGTGGCAGGAACGACCACGTTTCAGCTCTTCGTGGAGGAGTCCACCCCGCCGACCGACGAGCCGCCGAGCGCCGAGCGCCTCGCGCTCGCGGACGCCGTGGCCGAGAAGATCGGACCGGTGGGCCCCGACGCCCCGGGCGGTCAGCTCTATGGGGTGTTCGACGCCGCACGCGACGACCGCGTCTTGCGGCTCTTGCAGGAGTCGGTCGACGAGCACCAGAACCTCTACGAAGGCGTGCCCGGCCGAGCCCTCGATCCCGTCGCGCCGTACCTCGTGCGCTTCGAGCCCGGCTCCTCGCTCCTCCACCGGCTCCTCGTCGGCGGGTGGGGCAACGCCTGGGGCACGTTCTACCGGAGCACCGAGCCGCTCAAGGAGATCCGCCGCCATTTCCGCCGCTACCTCATCGTGCAGGACGAGGAGTCGCTCGAGCGGCTCTACTTCCGCTACTACGACCCGCGCGTGCTGCGGGAGTTTCTGCCCGTGGCGACGCGTCGCCAGCGGGGCGAGCTGCTCAACGTCTTCACCCGCGTGATCTACGAAGGCCCCGCCGGCGAGGTGCTCGAGGTCGAGGGCGGCGCGACCGCTTCGGAGGACACATCGGAGGAGGATCATGTTCCGAATTCGTAAGGAGCAGATGGACCACTTCCGCGCGAAGGGCCGGCGCGCTTACGTCGAGCGCCTCGTCGAGTTCATCCGCGCCGAGCACGCCGAGCTCCTGCCGGCGGGCGCGGACGCGCCCGCGAAGATCACGTCGCTGGTCGAGAAGGCGGACGCGCTCGGGTTCACGCTCGAGCTCGACACGACGCAGCTCGTCCTCCTGCTTCTCCTCTTCGGCGAGGACGCCGACAAAAAGCTCCCCTGGTTCGGCGAGGTGCTGGGAGACCGCAACTACATGCCGATCGGCAAGGTGCGCAGGCTCGTCGAGCTCGCGCGCGAGCACGGCGAAGCAGGCGTGGACAAGATCGACATCAGCGCTCCGGAGATTGTCATATGAGCGACGGATCAGGCGCCCCGACCTCGAACAACACGAGCTCCGCCGGGAACAAGACGTGTTGCCCAGCGCAGGTGAACAAGATCTGCCACGTCAAATCGCTGAAGGTGACCGTCCACCCGAAGCGGCGTGACGGCGCCCCCGACGCCAAGAACCCCATGGTCAAGGGGCAGATGGCGGCGGCGGCCGAGGGCCAGAAGTCGCTCGAGGCGACGCTCACCAACAACCGCATCGCCGCGCCCGCGGAGGACCTGGTCAAGAAGGAGCAGTTCCAGAAGGAGGTCAGCCAAGGCCTCGGCGCCGCGCGCCAGGCGACGCGCGACGCCTACGACCAGAGCCGCCAGGCGGCGCAGCAGGTCTACCAGACGCGTTCGGTGAAGGGCGTGCAGGGTCCCACCGGCCCCACGGCCGATCAGCGCGCCGCGATGGGCAAGGCGCCGGGCGCGCAGATGCAGCTCGCCAAGGCGTGGCTGCAGAAGGCGTGGGACCGCGAGTGCTTCGAGCTGCTCCAGCGTTACGATCTCGTCATCGAGACCGTCGCCGGCTTCTACCCGGACACCGACGCAGCCTGGAAGGCGGGCAACCCGCGGACGGTGAGCACGGTCGATATCCGCGTCGAGGCGCAAGCCGAGGGCACGTGCCCGGTCAACACCCACCTCTACCTCTCCGCGCAGGCGAACAAAAACACCGGCGTCCAGTTCATCCGCTCGAGCCCGCCGCCGATCGGCTTCGGCGCGACGGACTACAAGCTGTCGCCCGCCGCCTGGAAGAAGGGCGTGGCCAAGTTCGAGCTCGTCGACATCATGGCCGCGACCATCGGGCAGGACACCAAGACGGCCTCGAACCCGCTCGTCGCCATCATCAAGGTCCTCTTCATGGGGCTCGAGGTGCTCAAGCCCCTGGACGTGGAGTTCGCCCTCCACACGTGCGGCAAGAAGGGCGTCGCGGATCTGCATCCGGCCCAGCTGAACGCGCTCGTCCGCATCTACCGGGAGACCAGCTTCGCGATCGGCGTGAAGATCCCCCCGTTCCGGAAGTTCGAGCGCTCATCCGTCCGGACAGCGCCCGGCGGCACGCTCCTCAGCGAGGCCGAGGCGGTGACGAGCCGCAAGTTCCTCGAGATCAAGAAGGCCAACGTCGACAAGAAGACGACGAGCCACTTCGCGAGCCCCGGCACGACCACGGGCAGCGAAGAGGCGGCGTTTTCGATCTACTTCAAGCTCAACGACATCGAGATCAACCTCAGCGAGCTCTACGACAAGGTCAAAGACCCGAAGGGCCTCGTCTACGACGAGAAAGATCAGAAGCAGGTCGACGCCGTCGTGCACGCCGGCAAGTGGACGGGTAACACCGCGGGCTCGATGGGCCGCGCCGCGGGCTCGGGCCTGGTCCTGACCAAAGACGCGATGAAGGTCGGGATCGGCCTCGGCGATCTCCAGAGCTGGTCCGGCGTGGCGCTCGGCGCGCAGGCCGGCGTCGACATGTTCCGCCTCGGCCTGCTGCGGACGTTCCAGTCCATCTACGCTGCCTGGAAGGCCGCCGATTTCATCAAGAACCTGCTCGCGGTCATGGAGCGGTTCCCGCAGTGTGGCTTCAAGATCGCCGTCGAGTGGAGCTTCCTCGAAGGATCGTTCGAGGCGAGCATTGCCAACGCCCAGGGCGGGAACTTCAAGGCCAAGTCGCCCATCTTGCAGGCGGCCGAGCAGCGGTTCATCCCGATCAGCTGGAAGGGCAAGGTCTCGGCTGGCTTCACGATCATCGCGGGCAAGCTCGAGGCGAGCTTCGGCATCCTCATCGACTTCTCCGTCGTGGGCCGCGCCGAGGCGCGCGTGGTCGGGCAGATCTCCGGCCTCATCGAGGCGAAGGGCCTCGAGGCGGAGTTCCAGCGCGGCGAAGACACGAAATGCAAGGCCAGTATCGGCGGCAAGCTCTCCGGGCGCCTCTTCGCCGTGGCCGCCGTCGAGAGCTGGGTCTACTCGACGAAAAAGGAGATCGGCATCGAGGCCGGCATCGCGGGCGAGGGCTACATCGAAGCCAAGTTCAAGGAGAACGCCCCGATGGAGGTCGAGAAAAACGTCAAGCTCTGGACCCTCCCGGTGCAGTGGTACTTCATCGCGGAGAACTCGCGGACCGGCGCGCGGGACGGCAAGGTGCACGTCCTCTTCGAGCAGCGCCCCATTTGGGAATTGAAGTAACCGCTCCCTCCGCTTCTACTCCGCTCGTGCACGACAAGCTCTTCGTCCAGTTCTACCTGCAGAACGTCACGGGTGAGGTGCGCGTCAACGGCATCCCTGTCTATTCGGTCCCCGAGGAGCTCGCCGCGACCGACCAGACCATCCCCGTGAACGGCTTCATCGTCGCCGGCATGAACGCGGTGGACCTCGTCCTCGACATGGAGGGCAGCCCGTCGGTGTGCACGCGCCGGCGCGAGAAGAAGGCGAACAAAGACGCCATGGCGATGATCCGCGTCCTCCGGTTCCCGAGCGACGGAGGTCCGGTGTTCGCGATGCCCATCCCCGCCAACATCGTGGCGTACCGCGAGTGGCTCGGCGAAAAGGACGAGTCGGAGGAGGCGCCGCGCGCCGTCTCCCTCGCGTTCGACGTCGGCGCAGGGTTCGGAGGCCCGTGGGCCTGGCAGTCAGCGCCGAAGCTGAAGCTGGATACACAGACGATCGAGGAGGCTCGTGTGATCTGTGAGCACGTGCGCGCCGCGATCGTGAGCGGGAACACCTCGGAGCTGCTCCGGCTGGCGGAGATCCGCTTTCGCGAGGTGGGCGAGGCCTTCGGCGCGACGAGCGACTCGGAGGACATCGCGCAGCTCGAGCGCTGGATCCAGCAGTACGAGAAGGAGCCCGATCGGGTCCTGCCGATCGATCCCCTCGCCTTCGACTTCCGGCTCGTCGCGGACGACCGCATCCTCCAGCCGCTCAACAAGGACTGGTCCCACCCGGTCCGGATGAACCAGGCTGTCACCGATCAGGACGACAACCCCATGGGCGAGATGGAGCTGCCGTATTCTCTCCTGCTCGCCCGCGTCGGCGGCAAGCTCGCCATCGTACGCTGACAATTTCGTCAGCGTACGACGCGCGCGAGCGCGACGACCTTGAGCGCGGCGGCGTGTGACTCGTATTGGTCCGCCTGGAAATGCGCCTCCGCGAGGAGACGCACCCGCAGCTGGCGGAAGAGCGGGAGCTTCTGCGCCACGGCCCACGGGATGTAGGTGGGGACGCCGGTGCTGCCGCTCGAGAAATGCAGGAGACCACGCGCGTGGGGTGCCCCGAAGACCTCGCGCTTCTGGAGCGCGCGCTTCTCGAGGAGCACACGCTCGGTCTGCTCGTCGAGGAACGACGCCGCGACCGGGCGGTTCGCGTTCCGGAAGGCCTCGCGGACCCGCGCCGTCATGGCCGTCGCGACCTCGGCCGAGGCGAGGTCCGCGTTCTTGAAGAACGCCGAGGCGGACTCCACCGCGTTCTTGAGCGGCTCGTCGGTGTCGGTGAACGGGCGCGCCGACGTCACGGTGGCCTTCAGCGTCTCGATCTCGTCGAAGTCGAAGCGGACCTCGCCGCCCAGCAGCAAGAGCTGGGGCAAGAAGCGGCCGTCTTGCCGCAGCGACTCCAGGAGCGCCGCGTCGAGCGCGCTCTGTGCACCGGTCGTCCCCTTCGAGAGCACGGCGAAGATCTCCCGCTGTTCCTCCAGCTGGGCGGGCTCGTCCGCGAGCTCGGGGTGATCGAGGTCCGGGTCGAACTTCACCAGGTCGAGCTTGTCGAGGATCTTCTTCCACTCGGGCTTGCGCCGCACGCGAGGAAGGATGTCCGGCGAATACCAGATCACCTGGAGCACATCGCCCTCGAACGCGGGTCGCACGAGGCCGGGCTGGCCGAGGGCTCGCGGATCGGCGGCCGCGTTCGAAGCGCTGACCAATCCGCCGAGCGCGGCCGCGCTGCCATGCGCGGGGACGACCGCGGGCGGCGCGACGGGCGCCGGCGCCGTCCAGGGCTCAGGCGCGCGCGGCTCCTCGAACCGGGCCGGGGGCGCAGGTTGCCTCGACCAATCCTCGAGCGACGTGGCGACCGCGGCGAAGGCGACCGTGCCGACGGGTGAGGTGGGCATCGGCGGGCGCGCGCCCGGGACCAGCGGCGCTGGCGGCACAGGCGCGGAGGCGGCTCCGCTGCTCGGCGGTGAGACGCTGGGAGCCGCGCCCCCGAACGGAAGCCCGCCCGACGCGGGCCCTGCCGCGGGCAGCGCGCGAGTCGCCCCCGGAGGCGCAAACGGGAGGGCGCCCGTACGCGGATCCGGCGCGAGCGAGGAGAACGGCAGCGCGACGGTCGCCTTCTTCACCTCGCGGGCGGGTCGAGCGGCGGAGGGCGGCATCGCCCACTCGGTCGCCACCGGGGGAATGTCGGCGATCGTCTCGCGGCCAGTCACCTCCGGCGCGGCCGGCGCAGCGGCGGCGTGCTCGACCGTGCGCCAGCTCGGAGCCGGCCGCTCCGCCTCGACGGTCACGCGGTAGAGCTCGGACTCGTGCTCGAGGGCGAAATGGCCGCGCCACGTGATGAAGAGGAGACACCGCTCGGTGTCGATCCAGAGCGTGTCGGCGCGCATCATCGGTCGCTCCTGGCCCCCTCGGCGCTGGACGACCACGCGCGGGCGCACGCCCGGCAGCGTCACGTGTAGCTTGTCGAAGCGCGGATGGAGATGCTCGAGGAGGATCGCGGCATCCTCCGGGATGCGATCGATCTGCTGGTCGGGCGGCGCGCAGTTGAAGTAGCCGAGGTCGAAGCCTTCCGGGATCGGCTCACCCGCCCAACCGTGGGGTCCGAAGGTGTGAAACCCGAGCTTGTCGGCGCGCAGCTTCCACGTGGCGCAGATGGGGCCGAAGCCGGCGGGCTCGGGCAGCGCGGTGGTCTCGGACGCCTTGCCCGCAGGGACGAGGTTCGGGAGCGGCGCGCGGCCGTACGCGTCGCGGCTGGTCGCGCGCAGTCCGACGGGGTTCCAGCTCCCGGGGCCTCCGGCGGTCTTCTCGTAGAGGAGCGGGATGCGTTGGAAACGGGGGCCTTGGTAGACAGTCCCGTCAGGTCCGACGGCGCGATCGCCGAGGACCTCGACGCGCTTGTCGATGGGCTCGATCGCGAGGCGGGCGACGACGTGCGTCGCGCCGCGGTCGTCGTTGGCGTACGCGTTGCCGGTGACGACGACGTCGCAGCGAGGCTTGGAGGGCACGACCTCGTTGGCCCAGAGGAGGCTGCGGCTGGGGTCGTCGTTGAGGAAGGTGTCCTCCTTGACGATGCCCTCCTGGGTCTTGGCGAGCTCGAGCTCCCCGGGCTCGAGGACAAACGTCGCTTTCGTCACCACCGTGACCAGGTGGGAACGTGGACGCGGCTGCCAGGCCAGGACCTCGTGCGGGAGCACGGTGCTCACGATCCGAGCAAGATAGCGCAGTTGCCTGCCGCTCGGGCGGGGATGGCGCCTTCTCCGCAGATCCGTGTCTCCGGACGCGGAGGCCGCTCGGGCGGGTGGGGTTGGCCCTTCTCCTTCGCTCCGTCTCGCCGGGCGCGTTGCCGCTCGGGCGGGAGGGGGTGGCCCTTCTCCTTCGCTCCGTCTCGCCGGTCCCTACGGCGCATAGGGCTCGGCGGCCTGCCACGGCCGCCGAGAGCCAAGCCCGAAGGGTATGGAGCTGCCTTCGGGACATACTCACTGCGCTTCGGAGAAGGGCCAACCCCTCCCGCCCTCGCTTTCGCGAACCAAGGAGAGC